>Ga0190305_1000330_pt1 | contig 11796 bp, 11 predicted proteins | sample 48700723_MG_FD_161678 | JGI IMG/M metagenome (GOLD analysis project Ga0190305, IMG submission 161678) | Hydrothermal vent sediment bacterial communities from Southern Trench, Guaymas Basin, Mexico - 4870-07-2-3_MG | ecosystem: Environmental > Aquatic > Marine > Hydrothermal vents > Sediment ... | reverse complement strand
ATTTGGGGGGAAGGGAAAAATTTGCTTCTTCAGTTGGATTTGTTCAATTGGATAAAGTTAGAGATTATGTGAGAAATTAGTCAGCACATCATGGAAACTCCACACTTTAGTGTGGAGAGGATGTCATTTCTTTGTTTAATTATTATTTTTTAATTTTTTACGACATTACCTTTAAATATTATATCTCCTTTTCTTCTCTATGAAAAAAGGTGATAAAAATTCAATTATTATTGAATTAAAAAATGTATGTAAGTATTACTACATGGGCGAAAACGTAGTAAAAGCAGTTGATGGAATTTCTTTGAAAGTAAATAAGGGAGAGTTTGTTGCAATTATGGGGCCTAGCGGATCTGGGAAATCTACTGCTATGAATCTTGTGGGAAGTTTAGATGTTCCAACCAAAGGGCATATTTTTTTGGATGGTGAGGATATTTCCACTTTGAATGAATCGGATTTAGCACAAATTCGGGGGAAAAAGATTGGTTTTATTTTTCAATCATTTAATTTAATTCCTAATTTAACTGCAAAGGAAAATGTTATGCTTCCCATGATGTTTCAGGGAATTGATATTTTTGAAAGAGATCAAGTTGCTCAAGAATTAATGAAATTAGTTGAACTTCACGATAGAATGGATCATTATCCTAATGAACTTTCTGGAGGCCAAAGACAAAGGGTTGCTATTGCTAGGGCTTTAGCTAATGATCCAGAAGTTGTTCTTGCTGATGAACCTACAGGTAATTTAGATACTAAAACAGGGAATATTGTTATGGAATTTTTAGAAAAATTGAATCAGAAAGGAAAAACAATTATTCTGGTTACTCATGAACCTGAATTAGCTCAAGCTCATGCAGATATTGTTTATTGGTTAAGAGATGGTAAACTGGAAAAAGTTACTAGAAAAAAGAATGGTTGGTCAAAAGCAGGAAAAGAAAAATTAAGACAAACAAAACATAAAGGAGATAAATAAAATGTTTTTTGTTATTCTTAACCGCCAACTACCAACTGTCAGCTGCCAATCATCAAACTGGAGAAAAAACAATGTTTTCTGATTATTTTATTTTAGCTTTCAAAAATTTAAAGCACAGAGGTGTTCGTTCTTGGTTAACTTTGATTGGAATTTTTATTGGAGTAACAGCAGTTGTATCATTAATTTCTTTAGGAAATGGTCTTGAAATTGCAGTATCAAGTCAATTCGGAATAACTCAGACAGAGCTAATAACAATTCAAGCAAGTGGAGCAACAGCAATGGGCCCACCAGGAGAGTCTGTGGTAAAACCATTAACAATAAAAGATTTAGAAGCTATTGAAAAAATAAGTAGTGTAAAAATAGCATCAAAAAGAATACTTCAAAATGGAAAATTAGAATATAATGATAGGTTAATTTTCGGATATATAGCAAGTGTTCCTTCTGGTAAGGAGAGGGATTTTATTTATGAACAATTAAATAGTGGTGCTATTGCTGGGAGACTACTAAAAGACTCAGATATTGGAAAAGTTTTTTTGGGTTATAATTTTTATATAGATAAGGCCGGATTAGAAAAAAAAATAATCCCTGGAAAAAAAGTTTTAATTCAAGATAAAGAATTTGAAGTAGTTGGAATTTTAGAAAAAGTTGGAAATTTTATGTTTGATAATGCAGTATATATGAATGAAAAAGATATGGAAGATTTATTTAATTTTGGTGAAGAATATGATGTAATTTTAGCAAAACCAGTAGATAAAAAAGAAATAGATAAAACAAAAGAAGATATTGAAAAAACATTGAGACGAACTCGTGATGTTAAAGAAGGGGAAGAAGATTTTGAAGTTTCAACACCAGAAGCTATGATAAAAACAGTTAATGAAGTTCTGGCTGCAATAAAAGCATTTATTGTAATAGTTGCATCAATTTCTATTTTTATTGGAGCAATAGGAATAATAAACACAATGACAACTTCAGTCTTAGAAAGAAAAAGAGATATTGGAATTATGAAATCAGTTGGTGCAAGAAATGAAGATATTTTTTTCCAATTTCTTATAGAATCTAGTTTATTGGGTTTGGTTGGAGGAGTTGTGGGAGCACTAATTGGAACATTAATAGGAGTTTTTGGAACAATAGGAATTGCAAATTGGCTAGCAGTAGATATTAAGCCAAGTGTAGACATAATGTTAATAGTATTCACCCTTTTAGGAAGTTTCATAATGGGGGGATTAGCGGGAATAGCACCAGCAATGTCAGCAGCAAAACAAAACCCAGTAGATGCGCTACGGACATAATAAACAAAAAATGAAAACAAAAAAAATAAACATACAGCAACTTTACTCAAACACACTCAATGCTGCAAAGCTGGAGGCGAAGTAATGATCGGAAAAGATTCAATCCTCTATTCTCTAAGAAACCTAGCCCATAAAAAAGGACGAAGTTTTTTAACAGTATTCTCAATTTTAGTGGGGATAGCAACAATATTCATCTTCATGAGTTATGGATATGGGCTTTATGATTATACAAATGAAATTGCTTCAAGTTCATCAGCAGATAAATTATTAATTATGGCAAAAGGAGGGAGTATCACTGGTTCAGGTGCACCTTTCAAATTAACAGATGATGATTTAAAAGTGATAAAAAGAGCTTCAGGAATATATGATTCAACAGGAATATATTTTTCTCCAGTAGAAGTTAAGAGGAGTGGTGAAAAAAAATATACAAATCTAATAGCTTATGATCCCTCAATACCATTAATAATGGAAATGTTTAATATAGGGATAGAAAAAGGACGAGAGTTGAAATCAAGTGATACAAAAAAAGTTTATGCAGGACATAATTATATGATAGATGGAAAGATTTTTAACAAGGGTTTAGAAATAAATGATATAATTGAAGTTAACGACCATAAACTAAAAATAATTGGATTTATGGAATCAGTAGGAAGTTCAACAGATGATGCACAACTTTACATTCCAAATAATTATTATGAAGATTTATTTCCAGAAGAAGATAGTTATTCTCAAATCATAGCAAGTGCAGACATGAATAACATAGAACAAGCAGTTGAAAATGTTGAAAGAGGATTAAGGAAACATAGAGATGTAGAAAAAGGAAAAGAAGATTTTTTTGTCCAAACATTTGAAAATATGATTGAATCATATACAGCAGCAATTAATATTATTATAGCATTTGTTATTTTAATTGCATTAATTTCAGTATTAGTATCAGCGGTAAATACAGCAAACACAATGATTACATCAGTATTAGAGAGATATAAAGAAATTGGAATATTAAAATCAATTGGTGCAAGAAATTCAGAAGTGTTTGAAATATTTTTATTTGAATCAGCATTTTTAGGATTTACAGCAGGAATATTAGGGGTTCTTTTGGGGTGGATAGCAACATTAGTTGCAAATATGACTTTAAATTCACTTGGTTGGGGATTTCTGCAACCAGCTTATTCAATTTTATTTCCAGGTGATTTATTCATTTATTGTATTTTATTCGCAGTAATAACAGGAGCAATATCGGGAGTAATTCCAGCATACAGAGCAAGTAGAATTAATACAGTTGATGCTTTGAGGTATGAATAGGATTTTGGTTTGATTAGAGTGTAAGAAAAAATTTGGGAAATTGTCGCAAGGAATTTCCTCATAACTGTTGTTGCTTGACCCGAACAAAGTGAGAGCTTGCAAGGCGTGGTAAGGAAGTGAAGCGACGCAGAGTTTTAATTTTTCTTTTCAGGTTGTGGGAGGACGGTGGGACGACCAATGTATTTGAGAGATAAGCCCGCTTTTTGTTTCTTTTTTCTGCTCGAAGAGTACCCCCTTGGGGCAAAAAGAAAATGGGGAGTTCCTTTTTGGTTGTTTTTGTGAAAGAAGAATTTAGGATTTAATTGTAGAAATATTCTTTTTTAATTTTTATTTTATCTTTACATGCTTTCCATAAATGGTTTGAAAGAGAAAGTCCAGACTTTCTTTTTTTATCTGTAAAATAAGCAAGAATTACATTTATTCCGTCTTCTGATAGGTCGTTAATTATTGGGACAAAATCTGTGTCTGAAGTGATGACAATTGCATCGGTGATTCCTTCTTTTTTTGGAATTCTTGATAAATCAATTGTTAATAGTGTGTCTACTCTTTTTTGCTGATAGATGTTATTTATTTTTTGACATCTTCCTTCTCTTATGTTTATTCCGACTTCTTTTAATTTTGAGATGAATTTGTCATAATTAGCTTTTCTTTTATTTTCTTCTTTTGTTGGTTTTGGATTTTGATATGGGGGTGCTGTGTAGAAGTATATTTTTTTACATTCTAAATTTTTTGATTTGGCAAGATTTTTTGCTAAAACCTCCATTTTATATCTTAAGGGTTTCCCGTTACCAAAAAACTTGGAGATAAAAGATAAATAGCCTGCGCCAATAAATACTATTGTAGATTCCATTTTAAAAAATTCATCAGGCAACCCGTGAGGATCACCTGGGATTATGTTAATATTATTAGATATTTTTGGTATAAATAGCTTTTGGTTGGTGATTTTTCAGGTTGGGGGAGGACGGTGGGACGACCAATGTATTTGAGAGATAAGCCCGCTTTTTGTTTCTTTTTTTAAAAGAAGTTTTTATAAATAAATTTATATAAAATTAAATAAATTAAATATTATGGAAGAAAAAAGTTTATACAAACCAAGTGCTAAGTATTATGATTTATTGGTTGACAAAAAAGAAATAGAAAAAGAAGCTAATTTTATTTCTAAAATTTTGAAAAAATATCAAGTGAAATCCATTCTTGATATTGGTTGCGGAACAGGATTATATTTGCTTCCCTTAAAGAAAAAGAGATTTTTAGTTGAAGGTTTAGATTTAAGTAAAGAGATGCTTAGAGAAGCAAAAAAAAGATAAGGCTATCAAGTTGCATAATCAAGACATGTCCAATTTTAGATTAGGCAAAGAATTTGACTCCATTATTTGTTTGAGTTCTTCACTATTAGCTCTTCCCAATTTTAAGTTGATTGAAAAATCACTCAAAAAAATGTATAAACATTTAAATCAAGGGGGAATTTTATTTTTAGATATGTCAAACCATGCTAAAGAAATAAAAGAATGTAATAATATCGAAGAAAAAGAATCTAAAAAATTTCTAGGAGGAGTTTTGAATTCAACTTTCTTATCTTATAAAAAAGGGAAAAAATGGAGAGAAGAATGGTATGGGGAAGTTAAGAAAGGAAAGAAAATTTTTAAATTCAAAGATTTGTGGGAAGAACTTATTTACTCTCATGAAAGATTAGAATTAGTTTTAAATAAAATTGGATTTGAAACTATAGAAAAGTATAGTTCTATGAAAGGAGATAAATTCTACAAGAGAAACTCTTGGAGGAGAATTTATGTTTGCCAAAAAGTGAAAAAGTAATCCTCGGTGTAAGCCGACAATCTATCCGTAGGATTAGGAACTCCCTATTAAATGAAAAATTTGCGTGAAACGAAGTAAAACCTTTTATCCTTGGTTATGCGAAATTTTAATTTCGTAGTTTGGTTTTGTGGTCGGATAGGTGGCGGATTAAAAATCCTTATGTTTTTCTCGACATTCGAAAATAAGAAGTTTTTCTATTTTGTCGAAGACAAAAGCTATTTACCCGAAGGACGCGGGATTATCTCTCTTATCGTTAGGGTGGGAAGAAAAGAAAAATTCAAATTTGAAAACAACTCAAATTTATACAAAAGTTGCTAATACAGAATTATTGAAAATTAAATTTCCATTAGATAACTTGCACCTTTCCACAACCATTCAGAGCAAACTTTAAAAACAATCTTCAATTATCTAAAACATGAAAAAGGGTGTATTAATTGGATTATTCTTAATCTTATCTCTGTTTAACTTTTCAGGAGTTTTAGCAGAAGGTTGTGATTTAGATATTTCTTTGATTAATCAGGATCCTTATCCGGCAATCCAAGGTGAAGAAGTTAAACTTGTTTTTCAAATTGATGGTCTTGAAAATACTGAATGTGAACAAGTTGAATTCAGATTAATTGAAAATTATCCTATTAGTTTAATGCCAGATCAACAAGAAAAATATACTATTGAATCTGGAATTTTTAAAAAAGATTATCGATCTTTTTTTCTTGCTACATATAAAGTAAAAGTTTCTGAAGATGCTTTAGATGGGGATAATCCTATTGAAGTTGAATATAGATTTGGAAATAATGTTGGATATGAAACAATACAATTTGATTTGAATGTCAAAGATACTCGGGCTGATTTTGAAATTTATGTGAAAGATTATGATGTTTCTACTAGCATACTTACTTTGGAAATTTTAAATATTGCTAAATCTGATATTGAAGCTTTGACTTTGGAAATTTCAAATCAAGAGAATATTCAAATTAAAGGTTCTAAAATAAATATTGTTGGAGATTTAGATTCTAATGATTATACTACTGCAGATTTTGAAGCTATTCCTAGTGCTGGAGAATTTAAAATAAAAATTTCTTATACTGATTCTATTGGTGAAAGAAGAGTTTTAGAAAAAAATATTATTTATGAATCAGAATATTTTGGAGATAGAGTTGGTGACCAAAAGGAAAAATCTCCTTGGACACATATTATTTTGGGGGCAGTTATTTTAGTTATTGTTTATTATTTCTGGAGAAGAGATAAGAAGAAAAAAGCTTTGAAAGAGAAGTTGAGTCGGAAGTGAATAATCAATAAAATAAAAATCATCGTTCACTCAATTAAATTGTTTTTATTAATTTGTTATGTTTATCACACTCCCAAAATTTTAACTGCTGAACGCAAATAAAAATTTCTTCGTTAAAACCTTTAATCAATCACGCAATTCTTTTCTAATAATTGATTGTAAATCTAAACTTAATTAGGTTCTCCAACGGCCTGCGAAAACAGATAATAAAATTTTATTTGTTATGAATGAAATGAGTTAAATATCTACAATGCGAATATATTTGTGTTATATATTAATAAAAGAATTTCATATATTTATTTATGAAAAATGAGGGATTGTTTGATAGAATATTAAGATTTATTTTTAGTATGGGAAGTTTTGTAATAGGATATATATTTTGATAGTGGTTGGGAATATCTTTTTTATTTTATAGGATTTATATTATTAATGACTGCTATTACTGGTTATTGTGGATTATATAAATTATTGAAGATTTCTACTGTAAAGAAGAAAAAAATAGGGAAGAAATTTATTAGGGGTAAAGAAGAAACTGGAATGTGATTATTTTGTAGAATCCATTGTCCCAACATTTATCTACTGAAAACAAGATTGGAACACAAAAAAAATAATCAAAATAAAGATTATTTACATTCCCCATTCAGGTTGTGTTTTTCTTTTTAGTTCAGCTATTTCTTTCAATACTTGCATATCTGAACCTGTTAGTAAATCTTTATTTTTTTTGAAATCTCTGAATTGTGATTCGCCTAGGTTTGTATAAAGAAATTTTTTATCTTTTAGTTGACGATCGTAAGTTACGTTTGATATAGATATAGCAACTTCCATTCCTTCGTTTGCTTCTTTTACTGATTTTTGTTCTGATTGTATATTTCTTACATTTCCTACTTTTTCATCATTTTCGTTAATCATTGAAAGATTTGAAATTAATTTTCCTCCAATAACTTTTACTCCAAAAATTGCTGGTTTTGCATTTCTAAAAACGTATTGAGGTAATAATTCCAATTTACAAATTGTTGATAATCCCATTAATCTTTTCTTTTCAATTTGTTTTTGTTTTTCTTGTCTCCATACCATTAAATCTTCAATTAATTTATAGACAATTTCATTTGTAATTATTTTTATTTTTGAGGATACTTCCTTAATACCTTCTTCTGCTTCTACATTAAATCCAACTATTACAGAATCTAATTCATTAATCTCTAAATTTGCTTTTGCATTAATGGCATCTGTTTTATTTATTTTTCCAATTCCTGCTTTTACTACGGAAATATTATTTTGTTTTAATAAAACTAAAAGTGCTTCCAAACTACCTAATGAATCTGCTTTTACAATTATTCCTTGTTTTTCTGTTTTAATTGATTCTCCTAATTCTTTTTTGAATTGTTTTTTTATTTCTTCATAGTTATTTTTAAATTTTACAAAAGGCATTCCTGGAAGAATTTCTGCTTTCACTCCAGAGGAGACCCCTTTAGTTTTGGGGCCTACTAATTGCATTCTAATTCCTGTTGATGCAGTTACTTTTTCTTTTGCTTTAAATTTTGAACTGAGGGGTTCTATTTCTTCTAAAATTCTTATTTTTGTTATAATTGGTTCTCCATCAAAAGAGGCTACTGCAATTTCATCTGTTCTATTTAATTCTCCATCATAAAGTATTGATTCTATATATTGTGTTGATTTGTCTTTTTTTATTTCGAGCATTACTCCTTTCGGATCTTTTCCAAGAGTTAATCTTTTTGTTAAGAATTTTTGTGAAAGTCCACAAAGCATCATAATTAATTCTGGAATTCCTTCTTTTGTATTAGCAGATGTTGGAACCATTGCAATTTTTTTTGTGTAATCTGTTATATTGTAAAATAAATCTGCATCTAATCCGTGGGATTGTAATGCACCAATTAAGGTATAATATCTTTCCATGAAAACTTGTTTTACTTGTTCTCTTTGATTTTCTACTGATTCTTTTAAAGAATTTACATTCTGTCCATGACCTCTGCTCTGCAGAGCTCTCCACCCAGTGATTCTATCTATTTTATTTAATGCAATTATAAAAGGGGTTTTATTTAATTTAAGAATTTGTATTACTTCTGCTGTTTGAGGTTTTATTCCTTCGGAAATATCAATAACTAAAACTGCTAAATCTGCTAAGGAACCTCCTCTTTTTCTTAAATTTGTAAATGCTGCATGTCCCGGAGTATCAATAAGTAAAAAACCAGGCATATTTAATTTAATTCCTGATTTTTCTATTAATGGACAAGCTGCTTTTAATTGATTCATTGGATATGAAGTGAATGAAATTTTTTGAGTTATTCCTCCTGCTTCTGCTTCTTGAACACATGAACTTCTAAGACAATCTAAAATTGAAGTTTTTCCGTGATCTACATGTCCGCAGACTGTTACTATTGGTTGACGTATTTTATTTTCCATGTTTAGGAGTAGTAAATTTATTTTTTAAAGGTAATGATATGTTAACTTTTTTTATTTCAAGAATATATTCGTGTGGGTGATTAAATAGTTTTTTAATAGTTATATTTATGAAACGAGGTACAAAAAGATTTAAAATCTCATTTTTATTGTAGATTAAATGGTGATGAAAAGGATTTTTTTTAATGGGAATGTTTTTATTTTTTAGTTTATCAATTTTATCAGCTCAAGAAATTGTTTCATCTAATAAAAAATTATTTCTAGTTCTTTTACTTAAAAAAATCATGGCCCATATACTAGGCCATTGAATGTAACACTTAGTATGAACTTTTTAGAAATATAAATCTTGCGGAGCAGCGTGTACGCTCATGCGCGGAGAAAAAATGGAACAACTTACAATTAGCGAGAGCTATAAAAAACAAAATAAATATTCTCGGAATGAGAGAAGTGTTGGAATTTCAAGGTTTCACATTGAATGGTGCAGCAAATATCGAGATGAGATGTTTGTGAAATTAAAATATAAAAATTTGATTGTTGCGTGTATTAGACGAGCAGAATGTCATATTCAAATTATAGAAAATTGTTTTTTAAAATAATTTAAAATTTTTTGAAAAAATTGAATTATTTTTTGGAAAAAGTTTAATTTGGGTGTTTCTTCTATTGGGGTTGGAGAAGATATTGTTTCATTTGTGAAAATTTGTTTCATTGAAATTGTTTCATTTATTTCCATTATGAATATATTTGCTTCTTGATTTTCAATCGATAAAAGAAGTAATTCTAGGTCGTAAAATTTATCATTATCTAAATTTATTTTTCTTGGTTGATTTTGATAGATTGTTAAATTTATTGGATTACTTTGGATTGTTATCTTTGCTTTGTCTGTGTTGAGTGAGTTTAAAGTTAATTCATGTTTTTGATTTTTTATTGTGAATTCTATTTTTGATTTTTCTTTTATTTGTTGAATTGTTCCTTGTTTAATTTCTTCTTCAGTTATTTCTGTTGTGGGGGGAGTAGATGAACTTGGTGAATGGGAGGAACTACTTCTTCTACTGGGTGGAGTTGGAGTAGAGATTTCTAAATTATATGTGGTTGAGTTGTTTGTGTTGTTTGCTAAATCTGTGCAGGTAATTGACCAGGTATGGGGGCCAGAAATTAAAGAACGAGATGTTGGAGGAATTGGATGAGTAGTTGAATCTATTGTTAAATTACAAAAATCTTTGTTCGTTTCTGTTTCATTATATTGGAATGTTACAGGAGAGATTATTCTTGCGTTGTTTGCTGGAGAAGTTAAAGTTATTTGAGGTGCTGTGTTGTCGTAGGTAATTGTATAATTTTTTGTTTGTGAAGTTTGAGATTGATTGTTTGTTACTGAACAAAAATAAGTATAGTTAGTTTCGTTTAGAAAAGTATAATTGAATAAAGAATAGTTTGATGTTCCCGTTATGTTTTTGGTTGTGGTGTTTATGTGATTGGTTGAATTATAGATTGAAAATGTTATGTTAGATAATTTTTCTGAGGATTGTGCTGAGCAGTTGAATGTTGTTTCATTTTGATTTGTATATTCGGCTAGGGATTGAATTTGGACAAATAAATTACTAACTGATAAAGTATTTGTTTTTATTGTAGGATTTGAATTATGATCTATTGCTATGCAAGACCAATTATATTCTCCGTCGATGGTTTGATAATATAGTGTCAATGAAGAGTTTGTTGTTGTTTGATTTTTTATTAGTGATGTTGACGAATTGTATATTTTTATTGTTAGATTTGCTAATTGTAGATCTGTTACGGTACATGTGAAGGATTGATTTTGTGATAGTTGAGTTGAGTTTTCTGGAAGCATTGATGTTATGTTTGGTGCTTGTTCGTCGGAATAGAGAATCATATTTAAAGAATTTAATATTGAAAAATTTGTATTTGTTCCTTCAGTATCATTTATTTTTGCTGAAGAATTTAAAAGTATTTCTTTTACTTCATCATTTGTTAAAATTTTATTTGATTCTAATTTTTTGTATTGTTTTAATAATGCAATCATTCCTGCTGCCATTGGTGTTGCCATTGATGTTCCATTGCCAATCGCATAACCTCCATTGTTATATGTTGAATATATATTTGTTCCAAATGTAGCAAAAATGTCTGTAAAAAATGGATGTCTAAATGCATAAGATGCAAAAGATGAATCTTTATCAAGAGCTGTTATTCTTGTTGCATTTTGTATGCAAGCTGGAGAAGATATTCCCTCTTCAGGATTTTGTGTTTCATTTGTATTTCCTGTTGCAATAGTTACAGTTATATTTTTTGATTTTGCAAGATTTATTCTATCCCTATAGGGGGGATTATTTTCAATACCAGAGATTATTGAATTGTCACAATAAGAATTATGAATCTGTGAATTTCCCAAACTCATGCTAATTATAGAAATATTAAATTTTGTTGCATTGTTAATACACCAATCCATTGCTTTTAAAATTTCAGAATCCCATGCAACTCCAGATGCATTAAAAACTTTTAAAATTATTAATTTTGAATCTGGTGCCATTCCTTTTATTGAACCATTTGCAGCTGCAATCCCTGCAACATGAGTTCCATGCCCATTTACATCCTCTGGGATTGAATCTTCTGATGAACAAGTTGAATTATCTGAACAATAATCCCATCCACCTAAAATTTTACAAGATGAAGAAGCATTATTATTTCCATAACAATTTCCAAAATCTGTA
>Ga0190305_1000325_pt1 | contig 11870 bp, 11 predicted proteins | sample 48700723_MG_FD_161678 | JGI IMG/M metagenome (GOLD analysis project Ga0190305, IMG submission 161678) | Hydrothermal vent sediment bacterial communities from Southern Trench, Guaymas Basin, Mexico - 4870-07-2-3_MG | ecosystem: Environmental > Aquatic > Marine > Hydrothermal vents > Sediment ... | reverse complement strand
TTACCAGAAATATCCTTTAATCCCCTAATTCGTTCTTTTAAATTCTCTGGAATTGTAACTATTTTATATCCTCCTGATTTAGCTTCATCTACCATATTTGTAGCAGTCATTAACTCTTCAGGTGTAAGAAATACAACTTTCTCAGTAGCATTTAATATTTTAACTGCATGTTCTTGGACATCTATCCATTTAAGTTCATCACGCATTTTACCGGTAAAGTAATTCTTTAGATCATTCACAAGAAATTCTGCCACTTCCTTGCTTTTACAAGAAAGTAATATAGATTTTACTCTATCTGAATACGCATTTCTTCCAACATTTGTTCTTTCTCTGTTAAGTGCTTGTCTAATCTTTTTAGTAAGAGAAGTTATATTATAACTAAAAAGAAAATTCTCTTCCTCAGCAACTTTTACTCCATTTATGTAAATCCTGGCTATATTACTCTTTTTTTCTAGCACTTCTCCATATCTTGTTTTTTCAATTACTCGCTCACCAGAAAATATCAAAAATAAATCTTTAGCCTTCTTAATATCTTCATCGGTAGCACCATCTAGAATAAATTCTGTTCCAACAAAATTCAGATCAGAAGGAGGATTAATATATGCATGAAGCGTTATTATATCTTCAAAACCATGTTTTTGAGATTTTCCTATAGTTATATCACCATATTTCGATTTTATGAAAACTTTAACATTATGCCTATCAAAAGTAGCGAATGCGTCTTTTAATCCAATTCCAAATTTTCCGATTACATGCGAATTTCTAAGCTTTTCATCATTCTCTTTTTGTGTAAAATGCTCATATTTTAATCCTCTCCCAAAGTCACGAATGTGCCATTTTCCCTCTTTGTCTTTCCATATTTTAATTGGCTCTGTTTTAGTTAGTACTTGCTCATCAATTGCATTTGCAATTACTTCTCTTATGGCATGATAAACTTCCCAATCTTCAAGAATTCTCACAATATTTAAATCAAACTTTTTAGTTGTCATTTTATCACCTCATTAACCCCGTCCCACGGATTACACCTAACTCTGCTTTCTTTATATTTTTTAGGTCTGTCTTATTCACATCCAAAACTTTGGAGGCATTAAAAATTTCCAATCCAACAATCTTATTATCTGCTACATCTATAACAAAATTTTCTAGAACTTCAACACTAAATTCTGCTTTCTCTCTTTTTTTATACAAATATAAAATGTCCTGACTAGAATCATAATCAACTTCTGCCATATATTGATATATTTACTTATATAAGAAATTAGAACTTCAGCTCAATTCTCTAAGAATCTCCTTGTTTGAACTCAAAACTCTTATTCCTTCCTCCTTCAATTTTTTTATCAGCAATTTGTCAAAAGTGGCGACAGGATATTTGTATTTTTTTGCAACTTCTAAAATTGATTTATCCGCATTTTTTTCTTTTGTCTCAATTACTTTTATTTTATCGGTCAATTCCAATAAAACAAGATCTCTTTTTTCCTTTGCAATTTTTCTGACTTCATATAAGCACGGGTTTGTTATTGCCAATTCTTTGCTCCTGAAGAAAAGTTTTAACTTTTTGTATTCCATTACAACATTCGTATCAACCAGCAACATTCTAAATTTTAACTTTCATCAAATCTTTTGCAACAAAAACATTTTTGTATCTCTTCACTTTTTCTTCAAGTTCTGATTGGCTCTGGTATTGCCTCCCGATATGGGTAAGATAAATTTTCTTTGCCACTTTTCTGAATTTGAGAACATCCTGCAAACAGGAATGCATTTTGTGTTTTATATCTTCTTTGCTAAAATAAGTGCATTCATGGATTAAAATAGAATCTTTGCAAAATTTTTCCATTTTTTTAAGATAGACTGTATCAACGGCATAAACAATTTTTTTGCCTTCTATTTTGTAAGATACATCCTCCAATTTTATCAATTTTCCGTTCTTTTTTATTTTTCTTTTTTCCTTTATCTCTCTGCATTCCTGCCAGGTTAAACTCAATTTTTTTATCTTCTTTTTATCCAGTTTTAATCTGTCTTTCTCCTGAAATTTATATGCAACCGTTTCTATTGTGTGTTTTACCGGCATTGCCTCAACCAAAAATTCTTCTTCTTCGCAAATTACACCATTTTTATAAGAATCAAAAAATTTCACGGGAAAGGGAAGTTTATAAAACTTTAAAAGTCCCGGCCCTATTTTATCCCCTTTTGGAGCAAAAATTTTCAATTCTCTCTCTCTCTTTTCAAAACCCATGGAGACGAGCAAACCGAAAAGGCCAATAAAATGGTCGGCATGCCAATGAGTTATAAAAATATGGTCTATTGACATGAAATTTATTCTCGCCTTTAAAAGTTGTGTCTGGGTTCCTTCTCCGCAATCAAATAATATAGAATAACCATTCTTCCCCTGATAATACAGGTGAATGCTGGAATGTTTCCTTTTTAAAGTCGGAATTGCTGTTCCAGTCCCCAAAAAAGTTAAATTTATGCTCACCATAACTTAATTAACTATTATATTTCTCTGTGAACTTTTATGGTGGAAAGACCCAAGATAAAAATTGACAACAGAGAATTAAAAAGCGGGATTACGGTTTACTTGAAAAATTTTGGTTGCGAAATTGAAGAAGAAAACTTAGAGATTGCAGATTATATTGTTTCGGACAGGGTCGCAATCGAAAGAAAAACTTTTTCAGATTTTGTTTCTTCGATAAAGGATTTGAGATTGTTTTCGCAATTAAGGGAACTATCTAAATTTGAGAAACCAATTTTATTGATAGAAGGTTTTGAATATTTTGGCAACTTGCACAATAATTCTTTTTTTGGTGCTCTTGCATCCATAATTTTGGATTTTAAAATTGCGACAATCTGGACAAAAAACAAGATAGACAGCGCAAATTTTATTTATTTGGTGGCGAAGAGGGAACAATTCAAAGAAAAAAGAGAGGTTGTTGTAAGAGTTAGGAAGAAGTTCCAAAATCTGAGAGAAGAACAGGAATATTTGATAGCTGGATTGCCTTCCGTAAATTCTGTTTTGGCAAAAAGACTTCTTGAAAAATTTAAAACTCCAAAAAAAATTTTCAATGCAGAGAAAGAAGAATTAATTAAAATAAAAAATTTGGGAGAAAAAAAGGCCCAGAGAATTTTAGATATTTTGAATACAGAATCTTTTTGACAAACTAAGAATAAGTATAATCAAGCAGAGTGCAGAAAATGGAAAATTTAATCAATTTCAACTCAGCCATTCTTTTCTCTCAATTTTTTCTGGCAGATAATTGTTGGTGATAAAAGCTATATTTTTTGAACTTAAAGCTTCAAGTTCTAATTTTACGCCCTTTTTTAGCATGTACTCCATTTCTTCTCTCCATTTCTTCTTTTGAAACCACTTGTAATTTAAAAGTTCTTTAATCCTTTTTTTATCACCTTCATTTAATTTAATCGTCACTTCATCCGGCAAGTTATATTTTTCCTGATCAAACGAACTTAAACCTATGAATCTTGCCTCTGGAACCGCCATTCTTACGGACTCGTAAGCCAGTTTCATAGAACCCTGCCGAATAACAGAATAAATGTAAAATCCCCAAGGATCATTATCAACGAGAACATAAATCGGCAATTTTAATTCTTCATGCATCCTTTTCAGTAATCTTCTAACTCCTCTTGGTGGCTGACCTCCTCCATGAATTATTATGCAGTTATGTTTTTTCCAGAATTTATCTTCATTAAATCTGCCCCAGACCGTATCTTTCTCTATGAACAACACAAATTTAGCTTCACATTCTTTAAATTGAATCGTATGAGGCTCGACTATTGAAGGCACGGCCCATCCTCCGGAACCCATCTTTCTTAAATCGATTTTGTCCCCGGAATCTACAATGGTAAGATTTCCAACCATTGCTCCTTTGCTGTTTGCTCTTAAATGCAATTCTTCTCTTAAAGCATCTATACTAACTTCTATATCTTCAATTATAGGGTTTGACTCCTCTTGTTCTTCAAAAGTGTTTTCTTTGCTATCTCCAATTGTGTGCTTTGTATTATAATACAGACTTCTTATTGATGTCGTCTTACCGGATTCAATTAAACTTTTGCATGCATTTGCAATGAGTAAAGTTTGCATGAATATTCTCGTCTGGCCGACATTAAAAAAAGCTCTTTTTTGTGTTTTGTTTCCAAGTTTAATCAATTGTTCCTTTTCATCAAAAATTATGTTGCTGAGTCCCCTCACAATCACTTCTATGGTTGGATCTTTTCCATTTTTCAAATCGGAGATTATTTTCTCTCCAAATTTTTCTTTTAATCTTCTTATTATCTCTTTATCTGTCTTCTCTCTTTTTATATTCATAATCCTTCACCTCTTTTGGCTATTTCTCTTTTAAGCAGAGCCATAATATCATCTTTATTTTTACCTGTTAATTCCGCCAGAGAAGTTGCAACCTCAGTAGAATATTTTTCGTACAATTTTATTTTTCTTACTCTGGCATATTTTTTTTGTTCTGCAGAAATATATCTTTGAAGTTTTCTTCCCAATTCCAGCAAAGCAAGTTTTATTTCTTTGACAATTTCTGGATAAGGAGCAATCGCCTGCTTACCTTCGGAAATGAATGGGACCCATACAGAAGCGACATGAATAGCCAAAACTACTGGGCCAATGGGAAGACTTCCCGCCGATTGTTGCAGTCCGTATCTCTTCCAAGAAGTCTTTACAACCGCCTTATAAGTTCCACACTCGGATTGCTGATAGAATAAGGGAACTTTATTTGCAAATCTGATTAAATTAATTTGTTTATCTGTTGGAAGCTCCTTTGAATAAACAAGTCCAACTTCCACTTGAAAGGGAATAGCTCTGTAAACTGCCACCGGTCTGGTACAAGCCGCAACAAAATCTGCAGGGTATTCTTTGCTCAATCCTTTTATAATATTTTCTTCTCCTATTGGAGATAAACAATCTGTAGGAGGTCTTTGTAATTTTACCTGTTGCATAGCAGCCAATAATTTTGAAGCTTGTTCTCTGTTTATTGCATTAGGTCTTGTCTGCAGATTGAGTTTTGCGAGACTGCATATTTCTTTTGCTCCAGTATTTCCAACTTTTGAAAAATCATTTATCAAAAATGCCTGCAAGGTTCTTGATTTTGTCTGACTCAACATTTTTATGAGTGTTCCAAGTTCAACACCATGAGGATGCGGTTTAACTTTCTTTGGTTTCTTTGGCAATTTATTTACAACTCTTTTAAAAACTTTCTTACTTCCATCCGGGCCAAAAAACGTAATCTGTGCATGAGGATTTGCAATGGCAACATATTTTAAAAAATCTTCGGGACCCTTTACTTTTCTATAAACACCTTTTAATTTCAATGTAATTTTCGTGCCGTGTTCTTTGATAGTTTCCAGTTTTTTTTCATCTATTATAACCGGAATATTTTTTGAAGTATCTATGATCAATTTGCAAGAATAATGCATCTTATTTTTTACTTTTGATTCTATCAAAGCCGGTTCTCCGGTTGTTAATTGTGCATAAAGGATTGAAGCGGAAATACCTATTCCCTGCTGCCCTCTTGATTGCATTCCTGCCTCTCCAAGAGATTTAAATTTTGAACCAAAAAGTAATTTTCCAAAGACCTGTTTAACATATTTTTCCTCAATTCCCGGGCCGTTGTCTTCAACAATTATCTGAAAAATATTTTCTTTTATATTTTTTATTTTCACAATAATGTCGGGCAAAATATCTGCTTCTTCACAGGCATCAAGGGAATTATCAACTGCTTCTTTTATAACAGTCATTAAAGCCTTCACTGGATTATCAAAACCCAATAGATGACTGTTCTTCTCAAAAAACTCAGAGATAGCAACTTCTTTATACTTAACCATAATTAACTTTGATAAAAATTTTAAAATACGAAATTTTAATAACGATGCCGGATGAAAATAAAACAAAGAAATGGAAAGACGGAAGGATGATGTCAAATCTGTAAGGAATAAGGAAGACAATGATTGATTAAAGAAAAAAGCGAGAGCAAATTTATTTAATGATTGAAATTTTCGCAAATTATTACCGTTGCTTAATTACTTCATGCTTTCCATCGCATAAAAGCATTTAAACCTTTATTTTATTTTGATATTTTTATAGAAGTGCTATCTATTACTTTATAAAACAATATCTTTATATAAAAATTATATTAATATATTTTATTGAAGATGAGAGTTTGTATTATTGGCTGTGGTCCCGCAGGAATGGAATGTGCAATGACAATAAAAAAATTAAAACCAAAAACCGAAGTGATTGTATTCGGAAAGGAAAAAAATATTGCGGTTAAGTGTTCTCTGCCATACGCAATATCTGGAGAAACAAAACTGGAGAAGTGTGTTAAGCCCGATGAAATGCTGACTAAAAGAAAAATAAATATTATCAGAGAAGAAGTGACCGAAGTTGATACGAAACTTAAAAAAATCCGGATAAAGAAAAACGAATATAAATACGACAAACTTGTATTTGCAACCGGAGCCAGACCTTTTGTCCCTTCAATTGAAGGAGTTGATTCAAAGAATGTTTTTACTTTGAGAGATTATTCCGATGCAAAAAAAATTTTAAAATTTTTAAAAAATGCAAAATATGTGGGTTTGATTGGCGGTGGTTTAATATCTGTTGAACTTGGCGCTTTGCTATCAAAAAAGCACAAGGTAACAATATTTGAAATTTTGCCAAATTTGCTCTATTCAACTTATGATCAGGAGATTTGCAAGGAAATAGAGAAAGTAATGGAAAAGAATAAAGTAAAATTGGAATTGAGAGCAAAAGTTGAATCAATAATCGGAGACGGAAACATCAGTTATATCAAATGCAAAAACAAAAAAATCAGGGCAGATGCCATAATTCTTGCAACGGGAGTAAGGCCGGAAGTGGAATTAGCAAAAAATTCTGGAATTAAATGCGGGAAATTTGGAATTATTACAGATAAAAAAATGCAGACGAATATTAAAGATGTTTATGCAATTGGCGATTGCGCTCAATCTTTCTCTCTTATTACAAAAAAACCAGTTCCGTCGGGATTGGTGATTTCAGCGGTAAGGGAAGCAAAAATTGCGGCAAAAAATATTTGCGGAATCGAAACAAATTTTGAAGGTCTGCTAAATCCTTCGGCGGCAAAAATTTTCAATTACTGCATTGGCAGAGTTGGTTTAACAGAGAGAGAAGCGATAGAAAATAATATTAAAGTGAAAATTTTGAAGAGCGAATTAACGACAAAATATGATACACAGAAAAAATTCGGTAAAATAAAAACAAAACTTATCTTTGATTCAAAAGACAGATTGTTGGGAGCTCAGTTTATTTCTTCCGAAAACATAGCAGATCTAATAAGTTTTGCTTCCTTCGCAATTTATAAAAAAATTAAGAGGGAAGAATTAGCAAAATTAAGTTATCCAGCACATCCAGAACTGACAAGTTTGCCATTCTTTAATCCGATTGTTTCTGCCTGTGAAAAATAAATTGTAGTATCTAAAAACAGATTAATAACTATTGCAGTTATATTTTTGTAATCTTTTGCATATTTTGATTTCGTCATCTGTCAATCTATATTTTTAAGAATTTCTTTTCGTTCTGCAATCCTTTCATATTCTTTTATTTTTATTTTTAATTTATGGAAAAACAAATACTGGTAGGAGGGGCCGCCGGGCAGGGAATTGCAAAGACGGCTTTTTTAATTGGAAAAATTTTTGCAAATTCCGGTTATTATGTTTTTAATTACAGAGATTATCCTTCTTTGATAAAGGGAGGGCATAATTTCAATATTTTAAAGATCTCTGATAAACCCATCTATTCTAATGAAAATTATTATGATGTAATTATTGCTTTGAATCAGGATACCATAGACAAACACGAAGAAAAATTAAATGAGGGTGGTTTTGTTTTGGGAGATAAAAATTTGAAGGCTAAAAATTTACTTGGGTTTGATTTATCAAATATCATTGAAAAACTGGGCGGTTCTCAAAAACTTGGCAATGATATATTGGTTGGCGCATTTTTTAAACTTTTTGGTTTGAAGATCGAAACTGTTTTGAAAACTGTCAGAGAAATATTTAAAAACGAAACAATTGAGAAAGCGGTAAAAGAAGGCTATGATTTAGTTGAACAGAAGATTAACTTGCCCGAACCCGGGAAAAAGAATAAATTCTTTATAACCGGAAATGAAGCTATTGCTTCTGGAGCCATTGTTTCAGGAATTGATGTTTATTTTGCATATCCAATAACTCCGGCAACCCCTGTTTTGCATATTCTCGCCTCAAAACAACTTGAACACAATTTTATGGTTGTACAACCAGAAAATGAAATTGCGGTAATTAATGCCGCTTTGGGTGCGAGTTATGCAGGAGCTATAAGCATGGTTGGAACGTCTGGGGCAGGTTTTTCTCTTATGAACGAAGCAATAAGTCTGCAGGGAATTTCTGAGATTCCTTTGGTATTGTATTTAAGTCAGAGGACGGGACCAGCAACGGGAGTTCCAACCTATAATTCGCAGGGAGATTTAAAATTTGCTTTGAATGCTGGTCACGGAGAATTTCCAAGAGTGGTTGTTGCTCCGGGAGACTCAAAGGAATGTTTTTATAGAACAATTGAAAGTTTTTATTTATCCTATAAATATAGAATTCTTTCAATAATTCTTGGAGATAAACATGTTGGAGAAAGCAACTATTCTTTTGATGACTTTGAGGAACCGAAGATAAAACCTTCTCGTTTCATTGCTTCTCCCGCAGAAGACAGTAAAAGTTACTTAATAACGGAAAACGGAGTTTCGCCGAGATTTGTTCCCGGAGAGAAGGCAAAAAGCAGAGCATCAAGTTATGAACATAATGAGTATGGTTATACAACAGAGAAAGAAGAATGGATTAAGAAAATGAATGAGAAAAGATTCAGAAAAATGAAATATATAAAAGAAGAAATAAACAAAATGAATCCAGTTTCCGTCTATGGAGAGGGAAATAATTTAATTATTGGTTGGGGCTCTACAAAGGGTTCTATTCTCGACGCCCTAAAAAAACTTGAAGATTTTAGATTTTTGCAGATTTCATATTTAAGTCCTTTTCCAACAGAATTTGTAAAAAAGGAAATAGAAAATTCAGAAGAACTCATTCTTATTGAAAATAATGCAACGGGGTTGCTTGGAGATGTAATTGCAGAGCAAACAGGCAAAATAATTGAAAAAAAGATTTTAAAATATGATGCAAGACCATTTACTTCTGAAGATATTATTGTTAAAGTTAAAAAGATTTTAAAATGAAAGTAGAGGATTTAGATACGGGAGAAAAAATAACCTGGTGCCCGGGATGTGCAAACTTTGGGATCTTAATGAGCGTAAAACAGGCAATAACAAATCTTGTAAATAATAACAAACTTGATTTAAATAAAGTTGTCGGTGTAAGCGGAGTTGGATGTCACGATAAAATATATGATTATCTGAATTTAAATTTTTTTCACACTTTGCATGGCAGAACCATTCCAACGTTGTTTGGAATAAAAATAGGAAATCCGGAATTAACTGTTATAGGTTTTGGTGGTGACGGGGCAACCTATGCGGAGGGAATTGCACATTTAGTTCATTCATGCAGGTATAATATAGATGCAACTTTTATTGTTTTCAATAACCAGGTCTTTTCCCTGACAACCGGGCAGGCAACGCCAGTCAGTGAAAAAGGACTGATCAGTCCTTCAACACCTTTGGGAATAGGAGAAAAACCTGTAAATCCTATATCCCTTACATTGAATTGTGGAGCAAGTTTTGTTGCCAGGGGTTTTGCTTTGGATATCCCTCACCTGACAAAAATTATTGAAGCGGCAATAGAACACAGAGGATTCTCTTTCATAGATATTATAGAACCCTGCATATCTTATCACAATACTACAAAATTTTTGAGAGAACATGTTTATAAATTAGAAGAAGCAAACCACAACTCCGCCAATTATGAGGAAGCAATGAAAAAAGCTCGGGAGTGGGATTATTGTTATGGTGAAAATGCAAAAATACCAATTGGAATTTTTTACAAAGTTGAAAAAAGAACTTATACCGAGCAGTGGTCACAGATAAGGACCTGGCACAAATTTGAAAGAAAAACAGATTTCAGAAAAATTATCGAGAAATACAAAAGTTAGTTTTTTAAAAATTTATTTACCAACTTCAGATTTTTTCAGATTTTTCATCAAAACCATTTCTTTAATATTTGAAGTTCTTTGGCATTTTCAATATTATATTCCAATGTTTCTTTTTTTGTATTCTCTAAATCAAACTAAGTTTATGGATAAAGGATATTTTTTGGGAATTGATGGAGGAGCGACAAAAAGCACTTTGGTTTTAATTAATTTAAAAGGAAAAAAGATTTTTGAAACAACCGGAGAAAGTTTAAATTACAGGAATTTAGATGAAGAAAAATTTATTAAGAATCTGAATGAGTTAATTATTAAGGCAAAAAAGAAGGGAAAAATTTTATTTTCCTGCTTTTCTTTTGCAGGTATAGATACCGAGACCGACAAAAAAAGAGTTATGAATATTATAGAAAAAAGCGCAGTAAACAAAATGCTAAACTCCAATTTTATTGTTACGAATGATATAGAAATTGTATTGCTGGCTGCCAATGTTGAAGATGGAGCGGCGGTAATTGCGGGAACAGGTTCAAACTTCTTTGCAAAGAATAAAAATAAAATGGCTAGGGCGGGAGGTCTGGATTACATTTTAAGCGATGAAGGAAGCGCCTTCTATATCGGACAAAAAGTTTTAAGGGCAGCTGTTAAGTCAAGTGATTTGAGAGGGGAAAAAACAATTCTGGAAAAATTGGTTTTAAAGAAGTCTGGGGTTGAAAATATGAGAGATCTGGTAAATTTAATTTATGAAGGAAATTTAAAACAAAAAGTTGGCGAATTTGCTCCCTTAACCGAACCTGCCTTGAAAAAGAATGACAGAGTTGCGAAGAGGATTCTTTTGTCTGCAGTTGATGAATTAGAAAATGGAATTATAACCGTAACAAGAAAGGCAAAGTTAAAAGGAAAATTCAAAATATGTCTTGTCGGAGGCGTTTTCAAAAACAAATATCTGCTAAACAAATTAGAGACAAAACTTAAAAAAAGATTTAAAAAGGCGAGGATAATGCTCATAAAAAATCCGGCGATTGGTGCCGCTAAATTGGCGAAGAAAGAATTTGAAAAATTATGTAAATAGTTATTTTTAGCAAAATCAATGTCTAAAGCAAAATTTCAGAATTATCTCGCCTGCTTCTTCTCTGGAATAAAGTAAATAAACCATACAAACCAGACAATCCAGAGGGCTTGCAGCCAGTCTCCGTTAATAATCCCCCGAATTCCTTGAAATCCCATAAATCCAAGAAAACCCAACATCCAATTTTTTCGCACCATAATATTATTGTAAATTTTTTAAGATAAGATAACCGAATTATGATCCATTGTCCTTATAAGAAATTTTATATATTTAGTAATTGACTTAACACAGTTGAATGTATTTTTTACTTTCTTTAATATCACCAATTCTTAACATTTCTAAAGTAAGCATTTTATCATATCCTTTATGGTCAAGAATTCTTAAAAATTTTTTAATTGGCAAAGAACCCTTACCAAGAGATAAGTGTTCATGGTGAATTTTCCAGTTTCTGTGCGAATCCATTAAGTGAATGTTTTCTACTTTATCAAAAACTTTATTAAAGAATTTAAATGGATGTATTTTACATCTTTTTGTTACATAAGACATGTAAGCATGACCCAAATCAAAAGTAATGCCCAAATTTTTATAATTTTCAGTTAAAACTAAGAACTCTTCATAAGAATGCAATTCATTTTCTAATAATATTTTTACTTTTTTCTCTTCTGCAAGTTTTTCCAAAAATTTGGCAAAATTTTC
>Ga0190305_1000315_pt1 | contig 12149 bp, 14 predicted proteins | sample 48700723_MG_FD_161678 | JGI IMG/M metagenome (GOLD analysis project Ga0190305, IMG submission 161678) | Hydrothermal vent sediment bacterial communities from Southern Trench, Guaymas Basin, Mexico - 4870-07-2-3_MG | ecosystem: Environmental > Aquatic > Marine > Hydrothermal vents > Sediment ... | reverse complement strand
GCAAACCTTTATCTTCTTTGTTTTCCCATTCTTCTTTATCTTAATTACATGCAGATTTGGATACCTCACCCTCTTTGTAACCCTGTGAGAATGGGATATCTGTGCTCCAAATTGTGGTCCTTTTCCACATATATCACATCTTCTTGCCATGTTTCCTCCTTTTTGTTGCCTTAATATATAAAGATTAAAAAGATTGTCAAGGGGAGTGCCGCAGATGGACACTATACATATTTGAGAATGTTCTTATTTCAGGTAAGGCCTATTTGCCTATGGTAGAAAATAGCAAGACCTTACTTACCAATCTTTTCCTGTCCTGTTTTAACACAATGAAGTATACCCCTCCAGGAAGGGATCCCACAGACTTTTTGAACCTTCCTGGTTTTTCTCCTCTGAACTTTCTCACCACCCTTCCATCCGCTTCAATGATTGAAATGGTATATGGAAGATTTTTATCAATACTGTAAGTGAATTCAATTTTTTGAATACATAGATCAGGAGTATTTAGGAAAAGATGGGCAGATTCTTTCTCGGAAACATTCACTATATTGCTAATCTTTTCCACAAATACGCTCTCTTCATCTATACCATAATATCCAACAATGAATATATTATTGTTTCCGTCTATTGCCATGTCCTGAATATAAATCCCTGAAATTTCACCTGTTGATAGCCTCACATATTCATACCAGTCCAGGTCACCATAACGGTTGCATTTAATTATAATGCTGCAAAAACCTATTCTCTCACCAATGTAAAACCTTCCTGATAAATCAATGGCTGCGCAGCGAGGTTCAATCCAAGAAGTGAATATGGGAATGTAAAGGTCAAAATTTTGCCAGGCTCCACTTGAATCCCTCATTACACAATAATCAACAGGATGTTCTGCATAATAGTAGATCGTATATCCCACAACAAGGGAGTAGCCATAAGGGTCAACAACAATATCTGTGGGGGTATTTATACAAAAGTAGGAGCATTTCCTTTCCCACAATACGTTGACCAATGAATCAAGCTTTAATGTTCTATATAAGTATATATGACCGCAAAAAGAGTCCGGTCTGCTATTTTCGCCAACAACAAGAAGGGCATTCGTAGAGTCAATGGCCATCATGTCAAGGCTTAAACAACTATCCATGGTTATTTTTTTATAAAACAGGAGTTTTCCATCTGGATTGTATTTTAACATGATACCGTGTCCTTCAAGCACATAAATGTTATTATTGGAATTAACCACAATATCATTACCAGATTCGTAAGGTATTAAACCAGATGTCTGTAGCCACAGCTGGTTTCCCTCTGGTGAATATTTTGCTGTTAGACATCCTTCATCTGATTTTCCAGTAAGGTAAATATAGCCGTTTCTGTCACTGGCAATTCCATGGAGTTCCACACCTTCAGGTGAATTCAAGGTATCAATCCATATAATCCCACCCTTCTGATTGAACTTCACAATGTACTTACTTCCGCACACATATATGTTATCACTGTTGTCCAGATGTACCTTAAATGGCTGGTAAGGGGAAAGGAAACTTAGGAAATGTGTCCATTCTACCAAATAATCACCCATCAGCAATAGGGGTGATAAAAAAACTAACAAATGAAATGTCTTAAGCCTTTTAGTCATTATAACACCTCATTATATTATAAACTAAAATCCAGATAATTCAAGATTTTTGCGAACCCTTAAACATAAGCTAAAAAAAAGTTGCCAATCTGGAAATTTATGTTATATTTAAATATGCACAAATACGCAAATATACAAAATCCATTGTTCAGGAGGCTGCAGGTGTTCAGGGCGTTATCCTGTGAGCACAGGCTTGAGATACTTGAGATTCTCAGGTATGGTACTCATACGGTAACAGAGGTTGCAGGGTTTCTTGGGCTTCATCCATCTGTTGTTTCAAGGCATCTTTATATGCTCTTTTCCTCTGGCCTCCTCTCAATGGAGAAGAAGGGTAATGAGGTTTTTTACTCTTTGAGGGAACCTGAACTTATTACAGAACTTTTTGAAATTGTTGACAAAATAGGGAGGTGAAGATGGTTATTGCCTTTGCAGCAGATGACAGGAATGGGCTTGATGGTGTTCTTGCCTATCACTTTGGGAGATGTCCTTTTTTTACATTTGTGAAGGTTGAGGATGGTAAGGTTCTTGATGTACGGGTTGAGGAGAATCCCTTTGCAGAGAATCACCAGGTGGGGGTTGTCCCTGAATGGATTAAAGAAAATGGAGCAGAAATGATAGTCGCAGGTGGAATGGGACCACGTGCCCAACAGATGTTCGCCTCTTTTGGTATTCAGCCTGTTGTTGGTGCTTATGGTAAGATTGGGGATATACTCAATCAGTTGCTGGGTGGGAAAGTGCGTATTGCAGAAGTTGAGCATGAGCATGAACACATTAATGAAGAATGTGAACATAGAGACGCACATAAGAAAGAATATTCAGAAAATGAGGAGATAAGGAGGCTCAAACTTGAGGTGGAGCAGTTGAGAAAGATAGTCGCGGACCTTGGTTCCAGACTATCAAAACTTGAGGAAAAATCTTAAAATAATCCCCCACTGGCTTTCCTACCTGACTGCTGTAATCATTAATGAACTTCTTTATTATCTTGTGCTTTTCAACCATGGTTAACTCCTCGTTTCCTGTTTTTCCTTTCATATCCACCTCCTTCCATGGAGGTGGATTTTATCATTTTTGAAAAGATTTTAAAGTGAGGCTCTTGTTTATATTTCGTATAGATTTTTTTGAGGCATAGCGATTGCTTGACAAGGGATTAAAAAAGGTATTTTAAAATTGTGAAGGATAAGAATGCGTTGATTTCTTATTGGTTAGGGCTTGCGAAAGAAGACTTAAAGGTTATGAAAAGTCTTTTTGATTTTGGTCATTATCCTTATGCCTTATTCATAGAGTATCTTGCAATTGAGAAATTGTTAAAGGCTTTTTATGTATGGAAGAAAGGTAAGCATCCTCCGTTCACACATGATCTTGGGAGGCTTGCTTCTGAATCAGGGATTAAACTTACTGATGAACAGAAAGGCTTTCTTGATGCTGTTACCCAGTTTAATATAGAGGCACGGTATCCAGATTTAAAGTTGTCCTTTTATAAGAGAGCCAATAAGAAATTCACAGAAAAATACACAAAGGATATAGAGGAGTTTTTCAAATGGTTAGAGTCAGAGATAAAGTATTAAGAATAATCAGGGCATATTTAAAAGAGGTGGAGAAAGCAGGGATCAGGATTGAGAGGGCGTATTTATATGGGTCATATGCACGTGGAGAAGAAACGGATGATAGCGATATAGACGTCGCAATAGTTTCTTCTGATTTTTCAGAGGATAGATTTACTGAGGCATTAAGGTTAAAGGCATTAAGATGGAATATAGATATGAGGATAGAGCCTATGCCAATTTTACCAGAGGATTTTAACGAGGGTAATCCATTGGTCAGTGAGATTCTTTCTCACGGGATTTTAATCAAGCCGTCCGTCAGCCCATAGGTGCCGAGCGTTCACAAGTTCACAACTCACATCCCCCATATTTCTATATCCATTTTTCTAACAGGCTGATTTTTAGTTTGATGCAGTTAATTGGTATTTATTTTGCTTTTTTTCTTTTTTTGGGGTTTTTTACATGTGTTCACGGGTGTTAGGGAGGCTTTACATTATTACTTATTATTTATACTCCATAAATAATAGGAGCATTATTTTTTAGCGGAGAAATAATTAAAAGCGATGGTTTTTAAGGTTATAGTTATGAAGATGTTAGGTAGGATGGATGAAATGGGGTATAATGGAGGCTGGGTGAGTATATGTGGTAAGGCTGCCAGTATTCAGGAGGAATGGCAGTGTGTGATATGGAAAGAGTTGTGAACTTGTGAACGCTCGGCACCCTGGGGCGGGAGTGATATAAAATATAGAAATGGATGTGCCTGTTCCTCAGGGAGGTAGAGGAAAGATGATTATTAAGTTTAAAAATGTAAAAGTTAATAAAGGGATTAAGGATAGATTGTTCTATATCCCCGAACAGTGATATTGTAATTCCCCCCTTGACATTACAGGATTTTTTGTAAAATTATCCTATGAGAGCGGGAATAGCTCAGTGGTAGAGCGCCACCTTGCCAAGGTGGAAGTCGCGGGTTCAAATCCCGTTTCCCGCTCCATTTTTCTGGCGGCATAGCCAAGTGGTCCAAGGCGACGGTCTGCAAAACCGTTATTCCCCGGTTCGAATCCGGGTGCCGCCTTTAAAAATATTCAGGAGGTTCCAGTGCTACCTATTCCCCATGGAGGAAAACTTGTTAATCGTTTTCTTGATGAAAAGAGTAAAAGTAATATAATATCAGAACTTCCATCACTGAAAAAGATTGAACTTTCAAAGGAACTCGCCTTTGAGGTGGAGAATATAAGCACAGGACTTTTTTCACCCCTCCAGGGTTTTATGGGTGAGGAAGAGGTTGAAAGCGTGGTTGAAAACATGAGACTCCCTGATGATACACCCTGGACCATTCCCATTGTTTTTGATTATGACGATACACTTGGTGTAGGGGAAAGGGTTGCATTCACATATCAGGGAGAACCCTTTGCTGTGTTTGACATAGAGGAGAAATTCACCTTTGACAGGGAGAGAATGGCACAAAAGGTTTTCGGAACAATTGATACCTCCCATCCAGGGGTGAAAGAGGTGCTGGGTTTGAAGGAGTATCTTTATGGTGGGAAGATATTCACATTCAGGAAACTGCCTGACCCAAACGAGAAATTTGCCCTGACACCAAAGGAGACAAGGGTTCTTTTTGAGTCAAAGGGATGGAAGAGGGTGGTTGCATTCCAGACAAGGAATGTTCCCCATCTCGGGCATGAGTATGTCCAGAAGACAGCACTCACCTTTGTTGATGGGATTTTTATAAATCCTGTGATAGGGAAGAAGAAGAAGGGAGACTTTAAGGATGAGGTGATTCTTGAGGCTTACAGGGTATTGATTGACAACTACTATTTGAAGGATACAGCAGTGCTTGGAATCTGGAACACAAGGATGAGATATGCAGGTCCGAGGGAGGCAATATTCCATGCCATAGTGAGAAAGAATTATGGTTGCACCCACTTCATCGTTGGAAGGGACCACGCAGGTGTGGGAAACTTTTATCCTCCCTATGCTGCCCAGGAGATTTTTGACCACTTTCCTGACCTCGGAATAACACCCGTGTTCTTCAGGGAGTTTTTCTACTGCAAAAAATGTGGAACAATAACAAACTCAAGGGTATGTCCACATCCTGATGAGGATAGGGTGAATTTTTCAGGGACAAAGATAAGGAATATGCTTATCTCGGGTGAAGACCCATCACCACAATATATGAGGCCAGAGGTTGTTCAGGTAATCAGGAAGTTTTCCAATCCCTTTGTTGACTGATTTTTTTAATGTTTTCTCCCTTCCTTAATGCATCCATTATCCTTCTGCTTTCTGGAGGAAGGGCTAAACCAAGAAATTTATGAACCTCTTCAAGCCATCTGAGTTTCTGGGCACATGAAAGTTTTCTGAATCTTTCAACTGCATGTTTGTCAACATAATAGTTGAAACCACCTTTACCCATTCTTTATCTCCCTCAGTATCTCTATATCTGCCAAATCCTGTTTCCTTCCACTTATTGTTTTCAATCTTATAAGGTCTTCTATACATACAACTGGAATGGGTTCACCTTCGGCGTTAAATATGTTTTTTCTTGAATATAGTTCCTTGAAAGGAATAGGAGGGTTTATCAGAATATCAAGCACCTCAAAGGGATGTTCAGGATTCATGAAGGAGAAAACAACCATATGTTTTTTCTCTATCCATTCCTTTCTTTTAACTTCATCAAGGAGTTCTTCTGGAGCAACAGGAATTGCGGGTTTTAAATCAAGTTTCTCCATTGCTCTGAGCAAATTCTCAATATTTTCACGGGAAAGTTCCATAACAATATCAAGGTCTGCTGTCATTCTTGGAATACCATAAAGGGTGGCAGCAACGCCACCCACGATAAGATATTTTACTCCCTCTCTATTTAATGTGCTTATTAACCGTAGATATATCTCAACCTCCTTCTACCTGTTTAAACACGATGTTCCCATTCTCCAGTTCTGCCACAACCTTACCTTCTTTTATTTTACCCTCTATTATCTCGTTTGCAAGTGGGGTCTCAATATATCTCTGGATTGTCCTTTTCAGGGGTCTTGCACCGTAGGCAGGGTCGTATCCCTCCCTTGCCAGGAATTCCTTAACACTATCAGACATCTCAAATTCAATATTTCTCTCTTTGAGCCTCTTCTTGAGGTCAACCAGCAGTATATCAACGATCTCCTTCACATGCTCAAGTGTCAGTGGCCTGAATATGATAATTTCATCTATCCTGTTGAGAAATTCAGGTCTCATTGTCCTCTTCAGTGCATCAAAGACCTTCTCCCTCAGGACTGTATAATTATCAGCGAGTTCCTGAATAATGTTAGATGCAATGTTTGATGTCATGATGATCACCGTATTCTTGAAGTCAACAGTCCTTCCCTTACCATCAGTGAGCCTTCCGTCGTCAAGTATCTGGAGAAGCACATTAAAAACATCAGGGTGTGCTTTCTCTATCTCGTCAAATAGAATTACCCTGTATGGTCTTCTCAGGACTGCTTCGGTCAGGTATCCACCTTCCTCGTACCCAACATATCCAGGAGGTGCACCTATGAGCCTTGATACAGCATGCTTCTCCATGTATTCACTCATGTCAACACGGACAAGTGCATCCTCTGAATCAAAAAGCACCCAGGCAAGTGCCTTTGCAAGTTCTGTTTTTCCAACACCTGTGGGACCAAGGAAAATAAAGGAACCAATAGGCCTTCTTTCATCCCTCAATCCACTCCTTGCCCTTCTTATTGCATTGGCAATGGCAGTGACTGCCTCTTCCTGGTCAACAACTCTTTCATGGAGTTTTTCTTCAAGATGGACGAGTTTTTCCCTGTCCTGTTCAAGCATCTTTGAAACAGGAATGCCTGTCCATTCTGATACAATCTCAGCAATATCCTCCTCTGTGAGAACATCGGTTAAGCCTTTCTCCTCCATCCATTTCTTTTTCTTCTCCTCAAGTTCCTTCTGGAGAAGTTCAATCTTCTTTTTCAGGTCTTCTTCAAGTGTTGGATTATTTCTTGCTTCCTCCTCAAGTTGCCTTATCCTCTTCTCAATATCCCTTATTTCATCAGGTGTTTCGGACAGTTCAATCTTCCTCCTTGCACATGCCTCGTCCATAAGGTCTATTGCCTTGTCAGGTAGATACCTTCCCTGAATATACTTCTTGGAGAGGACAACCGCTGCTTTCACTGCATCATCTGTAATCTTCACACCATGATGTTTTTCATAACTCTCTTTAAGCCCCATGAGGATTTTTATTGCATCTTCAACAGATGGTTCTTCAACCCACACAGGCTGGAACCTTCTCTCAAGTGCCGGGTCTTTCTCTATATGCTTCCTGTATTCTTCAATTGTTGTTGCACCAATGGTCTGGATTTCTCCCCTTGCAAGGAATGGCTTCATGATATTTGCAGCATCAACAGCACCCTCTGCTGCACCTGCCCCAACAATTGTATGGAGTTCATCAATGAAAAGAATCACCCTGTCCTTCTGTTTCTCAATCTCTTTGAGTATGGCCTTCATCCTTTCCTCAAACTCACCACGGAACTTTGTCCCTGCAATGAGCCCGGGCAGGTCAAGTGCAAGCACCTTTTTATTCTTCAGAACATCGGGGACTTCACCCTTCACAATCCTCTGGGCAAGGCCTTCCACTATAGCAGTCTTACCCACACCAGCCTCACCCACAAGCACAGGGTTATTCTTGGTCTTCCTTGCAAGTATCTGTATTACCCTTTTTATCTCCTTCTCACGATTTATTACAGGGTCTCCAGGTTCTGCTGTCATGTCCCTTGTGTATTTCTCCAGTATTTTGTACTTGCTCTCTGCATCAGGTTCTTCTATCCTTTTTTCACCACGAACCCTCTTCAATGCGTTGTATATCTTTTCCCTGTTTATACCATACTTGCTGAAAAGAACGGCAACATCACCACCTGCATCTGTGAGTGCAAGCAGGATATGTTCAGAACCAATATACTGGTCAGTGAGCCTTCTTGCCTCCTCCCATGCATCATTAAGAACCTTCTGTGCCCTTGGTGTAATGTACGCCTGTGTTGTTCCATAGACCTTTGGTCTCCTGTTGAGCATATCAATGAGATCATTCCTGAGTTCAAGGTGGTTTATCCCCATCTCCCTCAGTACATCAGGGATTATACCCTCGGGGTCTTCAAGGAGACCATAAAGTAGATGCTCTGCATCCATCTCTGAATGATTGAACTTTGTCAGGGATGCCTGTGCTATCCTTATTGCCTCCTGTGCCCTTTCAGTGAACCTATCTATATTCATATTTTTCACCTCCTTATCTGTATCTTGTTGCAAGATTATTATAGTTTATTTTTTGAAAAAATCAAGCCCAGAAGTGATAAATAAATAAATGTGAAAGTGTTTAAAATTCAAACTGTTGCATATATACCTTTGACAAATTTTTTATTTTTTTTATAATCTTAAAAAAATGGAGGTTAAAAATGCTCCCAATTTTTATTATTTTATTGCTGGCACAACCTATTAAGGTGAAAACGCCCAGAGGGGATGTGGTTGTACATGTTTCTGGAAAAGAGAAGGATTTAAGTATTGAAGATGTTAAAAATAATATTCTGGACAGGCTTGAAGAGATTGAGAAACTTTTGCCCAAACCAGGAACTGAGATGACACACATGAGAAGGAGGAGGCTTATAAATCTCCTTGAACAGATTGCAGGGCTTGTTGAGTTTATCCCATCAGAGGGTGTTATATCCATTGGTGATACATTGAAGAAGAAAGAGACAGTTATTGAGGGAATGGATGATACAAGTTTCAGAAAACTTGTTGAAAGGTTGAATCAGGAGGACTTTTTTGAAGATAAGTTAAAAATCCTTGAGGTTGCAGCCTCACACAATTATTTTTACGTTTATCAGGTATATAAGGTTCTGGAGGGGTTTCCCTATGGAGAGGATAGATTGAAGACTTTAAGGTTGTTATGGCCTGTTGTTATTGACAGGGAGAATGGTTTCAAGATTCTTTCACTCTTTGAGTTTGAGGATGAAAAAAAACAGGCTGAAAAAATACTGAAAGAGGATTGACATTGGGAACTATCAAATTTATAATAAAAAAAAGGCAGGTGAAATATGATGGATGATGCCCTTGAAAAGTTGAGGGAGCGCTATGAGCGTGACCCTGATTCTTTAGTTTTTGCACAATATGCAGACCAGTTGCGTAAAGCAGGTGATTTGGATGAGGCAATTAGGGTGCTTGAACTGGGACTTCAAAAGCACCCCAATTATGCAACTGGTTATCTCGTACTGGGGCGTTGCTATAAGGAGATGGGTAATCTCCAGACAGCCATGGAACAACTCCAGAGGGCAGTTGAACTTGATTCTCAGAGTATCCTTGCCCACAGAGAACTCGCTGAAGTATATGTTAAACTGGAAATGATAGATAGTGCAATTTCCACGCTTGAAAAACTTCTGAATTTAGACCCACTTGATGATGAAGCGAGGAAGAAGATAGAGGAATTAAAACCAAAACTTGAGGCAAAAGAGGAAGAGATTATTTCAGATATGGGGAAGGAGGACTTCTTCTCCTACTTTGAGGAACAGAAAACATCAGAAGAGGTGGAAAAGAAGGAAGAAAAGGTTGAAGAGAAATCAAAGGAGGAGTTTGAGTCCTATTTCAGGGAGGAGAAATCTGAAGCACCTCCAGCAGAGAAGAGAAGGGATATTGAAACCCTGAGGGGGATAGAGGAGGAAACCAGGGTTATTCAGGAGAAGGAGACAGGGGAAGCGAGTGAAGAAGGCCCTGCCTCATTTGAGGAGCTCTTCGGGCATGAGGAGAAGGCCGAGGAGGTTCAGGCTCCATCAACAATGGAGGAACAACCCTTAGAGGAAAAAATTGAACAGGCACCACCTGTTGAGGAAGCACCAGCAGAAGAAAAGATAGAAGAACCTGTTATACCGCCTGAAGAGCCAGTAATGGAAAAAGAGGAAGTTGCTGAAGAAAAAGCCCCTGTTGAGGAGATTGCTTCTGAAGAAGAAAAAAAGCCAGGGCTGAAGGATATCTTTGGTGAAGAGGAGGAAGAGGAAGTTGAACCACCACCCGTTGTTGAAGGGGTTGAGAGCAAACCAGAAGTTCCTGAGGTGGTTGAAGCGGTTAAAACTGAAGAAGAGGAGGGAATAGCCCCAAAGATGGAGGAAATGGCAGAAGAGGAGACTGTGCCACCTCCTCAGGAAGCAAAGGAAGAGGAGGCAGTTGAGATGGAAACAATAGTCACAGAGGCTCCACAGGAAACTTCCCCTGAAGTGCCGGGCCTTTCACCCAGATACACGGTTGAACTTGCAAAGATATATACTAAGTATGGTTTTAAGGAAAAGGCAGAAAATGTGCTGAATAAGGTCCTGGAGCGTGAACCGGGAAACGAAGAGGCGAAATTCCTTCTCAAGGATATAAGGGGAGAATCACTCCTTGAAGAGATAAAAGCGTCCAGACCACCACTTGAGGCAAGTGGGGAAGGTGAGGATACAGGATTGCTTGAGAATATAAAACCAGAAGAACCAGACCTGACTGCTGGTGAAAGTGATATACTTGGAGCAATAGAAGAGGAAAAAAGCCCTGTTGAAACAGAAGAGCCACTGGAGGTGGCAGCAGAGCCAGGGGGTGGTCCTTTTGAAGAAGAAACAGAAGAGGAGCCAGAGCAGAAAGAAGAGGAAGAAAGAAAAGGAGAGGGATTACCCGGTCCTGAAGAACCCCGTTCCCTTAAAGACCTCTTTGGTGAGGAGGAAGAATGAACCACGAGAAGAGAATAAAGGCGCTCCAGAGGAAGATAAAAAAAGAGGGTCTGGATGGAATGTTGATAACCGAGAGAAAGAATATTTATTATCTCACTGGATTCACTGGTGATGCTGGACTCCTCTTTGTATCACTTAATTCAGCACTTCTTGTTACTGATTATCGTTTTGAGGGAGGAGTTGTTGAAAAGATTCAGGGTGCAAGATACCTGCTTACAAAGGAGGATTATCTGAAGGGTCTGAAGGATGACCCCATATTCCGAAAAAAGAAGATTATAGGTTTTGAATCCTTTGGTGTGAGATATGGATCTTACAGGAATATAAGAAAAACCTTAAAGGTGAAGCTGAAACCCATGAAAGATATGGTTGAGAGGCTCAGGGAGATTAAGGACGAGGATGAGATAAAACTCATGAAGAAGGCTGCGTCCATTGGTGATAAAGCACTTGAGAAGATTCTTGAGATTATCAAGCCAGGGATAAGGGAACTTGATATAGCACTGGAACTTGAGTATCAGATGAGGAAACTTGGAGGCGAGGGAGTATCCTTTACAACCATAGTTGCCAGTGGGAAGAGGTCTGCAATCCCCCATGGAACTGCTTCAAACAAGAAGATTAAAACGGGAGAACTCATCACGATTGATTTTGGGACATACTATAAAGAGTATGCCTCTGATATGACCAGAACCTTTGCCCTTGGCAGGCCCTCAAGTTTTTTGAAGGAGATTTATGATGTTGTTTATCGTGCCCAGAAAATAGCAAGGGAAAAGGTGAAGACGGGGATGAAGATGAAGGAGATAGATGCACTTGCCAGAAAATACATTGAGGAGAGGGGTTTTGGAGATAGATTTACACATTCACTGGGTCATGGGGTTGGGCTTGATGTGCATGAGTATCCAGGTGTGCATCAGAAATCCCTTGAGGTGCTCAAAGAGGGCATGGTCTTCACGATTGAGCCAGGTGTTTATGTCCCTGGTAAAGGTGGGGTGAGGATAGAGGATATGGTGGTTTTCATGAACGGGAAAAAGCATGTCCTCACAAAATTTCCCAGGGAACTTATAATACTATAAGGAGGATGTATGGCAGATACCAGTGATATCAGAAAGGGGCTTACAATTGAACTTGATGGACAAATATTCAAGGTTGTGGAATTTTTACATGTGAAGCCTGGTAAAGGACAGGCATTTGTGAGAACAAAACTGAAGAATGTTGAAACAGGTGCAGTGATTGAGAAGACATTCAAGACAGGGACCACGATTTATC
>Ga0190305_1000308_pt1 | contig 12382 bp, 17 predicted proteins | sample 48700723_MG_FD_161678 | JGI IMG/M metagenome (GOLD analysis project Ga0190305, IMG submission 161678) | Hydrothermal vent sediment bacterial communities from Southern Trench, Guaymas Basin, Mexico - 4870-07-2-3_MG | ecosystem: Environmental > Aquatic > Marine > Hydrothermal vents > Sediment ... | reverse complement strand
AAGCGTCAGGGACTCTGAACTCTATCCTCTTATTCTTTGATTTTGGAACTCTTATCAGGGAGGATCTGTTTCCTCTCCCCCACGATATGTACGCTGGTGCCTCATATCCCGGAATTAATCTTTTATATGAGTTAACTGTTGGATTGGAGACCGCACATATAGCTTTTGAATGTTTAAGAATACCTGCAATGAAAAACAATGCTGTATCCGAAAGTTCGAACTCTTTATCACCATTGAATAGATTTTTTTTGCCATCTGAGAGATTAAGGTGTATATGCATCCCATTTCCATAATCATCCTGAAATGGTTTCGGCATGAAGGTGGCTGTTAGATTATGCATATTTGCCACTATCTTTATTATTATCTTTGACGTCACCACAGAATCCGCTGTATTCAAAGCATCTGAAAATCTGAAATCTATCTCATGCTGTCCTTTCCCCACTTCATGATGAGAAGCTTCATAATCAATTCCTGAATCGATCATGAAAAGAGCAGATCTCTTTCTTATATCATGAGCCAGATCCACAGGTGCAAAATCAAAGTAACTGCCGTTATCATGCTGTTTCATCTCTTCATTCAAAAGAAAGAACTCCAGCTCAGTTCCAACATTAAACACTGTATTTTTTCCAAGAATCTTTTTCATCTCCTCTATATTTCTCTTCAGGACATACCTTGGATCACCTTCAAATGGTTCATCATCCATGTAGACATCACAGATAAATCTCCCTTCTTTTCTTCCATTGAAATTGAATACAGAGAAGGTATTTATATCGGGCTTCAAATTCATATCGCTCTCACTTATCCTTGAAAACCCCTCTATGGAGGATCCATCAAATCCAATTCCCTCTGTTAAAGCTGTTTCAAGGCTTTTTGAAGGCACCGCCAGGCTTTTAACTATTCCATTAACATCCACAAACTGCAGCCTCAGGAATTTTATTTCCTCTTTTTCAATGATCTCATATATTCGTTCAGTCATTTTATCACTACTCATACATTCATATTGAAAAACATGAAAATTATATATCTTCGTTCAGTATATAAAGTTTTCGCTTTACAATTGATCTCTCACAATATCTTAAAGAAGTGTTCTTTTTAATTTAATAAAGATAAAGCTTTTAAATGATCAATGTTACATATATATCGGTGATAAAAAATGCCAAGAAATGTAACATTAGCAACAATAGTTCCACCAAAAATATTGGAAATGATCGAGGAGTTAGTAACTCAGGGAAAATACAGATCCAAATCAGATTTTGTGTATCAGGCTGTAATCGCCAAGCTCGTTGAGGAAGGGAAAATAAAAAGAGGTTAAAAGATGAGGGGAGGTGGTGTCTATCACACGTCCAGGTTTTCTACCTCTGCAGCATGCTCATAGATGAACCTCTTCCTGGGCTCAACCTTTTCTCCCATCAGAATTGTGAAGATCTCATCTGCCTCTATCAGATCCTCTGTAACGATCTTTTTTATCACCCTCGTCTCGGGGTTCATTGTTGTTTCCCATAACTGTTCCGGATTCATCTCTCCCAGACCTTTGTATCTCTGGATCTCTGGATTTTCCAATTTTTTCAGAAGTTCTTCCAGCTCCTGGTCACTGTAGGCATAGTACTCCTCCTTCCCCTTTTTTACTTTATAGAGAGGTGGCAATGCCGCATAGATATGTCCATTTTCTATTAAAGGTCTCATATACCTGAAGAAGAATGTTAAAAGAAGTGTCCTTATATGAGATCCATCAACATCTGCATCTGTCATTATTATTATCTTGTTGTATCTCAGTTTGCTTATATCGAAATCCTCTCCTATTCCTGTTCCTATTGCTGTGATCATTGTTTTTATCTCTTCATTCTTCAGGATTCTGTCAAGTCTTGCTTTTTCCACATTCAGTATCTTCCCTCTCAGGGGCAGAATAGCCTGAAATGTCCTGTCTCTTCCCTGTTTGGCTGATCCACCCGCAGAGTCTCCCTCAACGAGATATAACTCACACTTTGAGGGGTCAGTTTCACTGCAATCTGCAAGTTTTCCTGGAAGAGTTGTTACCTCAAATGCAGTTTTTCTTCTCACCAGCTCTCTTGCTTTTTTTGCTGCCTCTCTCGCTCTGGCAGCAGAGAGTATTTTTTCCATTATTTTTTTTGCTTCAGTGGGGTTTTCCTCAAGAAAATCTATAAGTTTCTCAAAGACTATTGAATCCACTATACCCTTTATTTCACTGTTTCCCAGCTTCGTTTTTGTCTGTCCCTCAAACTGTGGTTCATTCAGTTTCACAGAAATAACAGCTGAAAGTCCCTCTCTACAATCCTCTCCTGCTATCTTTTCATTGTCCTTTATGAATTTATTCTGAAGAGCATAGGTATTGAATGCTCTTGTAACTGCTGTCTTGAAACCGGAAAGATGCGTTCCCCCCTCCTTTGTATTTATATTGTTTGCAAAGGTGAAGATATTCTCGGTATATGCCATGCTGTACTGAAGTGCTACCTCAACTATAACATCTTCCTTTTCACCGTAGATGTAAAGAGGCTCTTTATTCAGGACTTCCTTATTTTTGTTCAGATGCTTCACAAAGGAAACAATGCCTCCATCATATTTAAACGATTTTTTTATACCTTTTCTCTCATCTATCAGATCTATTTTCAATCCTTTATTCAGAAACGCCAGTTCTCTGAGTCTCGTTGCCATAGTTTCAAAATGAAAAGTTGCATTCCTGAAGATCTCTCTATCTGGAAGAAATCTTATCTTTGTACCGCTCTGATCTGTTTTATCGATCGCCTTTAACTCTGTAACTGGCTGCCCCTTTATATATCTCTGATAATAAACATTTCCGTTCCTTTTTACTGTAACCTCTAAGAACTCTGAAAGAGCATTTACCACGCTTACCCCCACACCATGCAATCCCCCTGAGATCTTGTAACTCTTTTTATCGAATTTACCTCCGGCATGAAGTATTGTGAGAACTATCTCGAGAGCAGGCTTTTTGTACTCAGGATGCACGTCTACGGGTATCCCTCTGCCATCATCCTCCACAGTAACAGAGTTATCCTTATGTATGATCACGGTAATATTTTTACATGCCCCCGCAAGGACCTCATCTATACTGTTATCCACAACTTCGTACACTAAATGATGAAGCCCATAGCTATCTGTAGAGCCTATATACATACTTGGCCTTTTTCTCACAGCTTCTAACCCTTCCAGAACTTGTATATTTTCGGCTGAATACTCCATAATATCACTTCCCCGCAATGAAAATAACTTTTTTCGCTTTTTTTTCTGGGACAGTAAATTTATAGTCCGAATAATATAATATATTTTTAAATCCTGCTTCTTTCAGGATTTTCATCCATTCCTCAAATCTCATTATCTTTATTCTACGATCTTCACAGTATGTTGTCAATACACCATTATCATCGATCAGTCCAAACTCTTTCTCATCGATAATTCCATGAAGATCCTCTATATTTCTTTTTATGTATCTCATTATATTTAAGTTTTTCCGCTGATAAAATAAAGTTTCTTCTTTCTTATACCTTTCAATCCACGATAAAAAATTGGTGATCTCGAGGAGAAAAATCCCGTTTTTCCTCAGAGAGCTTTTTATCTTTTTAAGCATTTCAAGAAGAGCATTGTAATCATGTATAAAATTCAGAGAATCTCTTAAAGATATGACAGCATCAAAATCGTTTTTGTAATCTATTTTCTCTATATCTTTCTGTTTTATATTGATATTAAGCATTTTCCCCCTTGTTCTGTATGAAAAAAACTGAAGCATATCTTTATTTTTGTCTATACCAGTTATATTATACCCTTTTCTGGCAAGAGATATTGAAACACTGCCTGTCCTGCACGATAACTCAAGTACATCTCTTACAGAGTACTTTTTAAAAATAGAGTCTATGAACATGATTTTTTCATTCTCTTCAGGATAAAATACATCATAAAATTTCGCATGTTTCATAAGTTAATTAAGAGTATAATTTTAAAAAGTTATGTTTCTATAGGTTATCCATCAGTTCGAAAAAGATATAAATCATGAAATCCCATTGAGATGGAGGATAAAATGAGAACATATGATTTAATAAAAATAAGGAGTAATGGAGTTATAGAACTTCCTGAAGATGTCGCGTTTGAATTGGGAATTATAGAAGGAGCTTATTTGCTTGCAGAGATAGATGAAAAAGACAAGGAGATATCCTTCGAAAGAATAGCTCTTCCCGGTAAGGATCTGATAGAGATAGATGCTGTTCTGGAGGATAAGCCGGGTGTTCTTGCAAAAATTGCCTCTGAATTAGGGAAAAGAAACATGAATATACTTTTCAATGAAGCAGATGAAATAGAATATGAAAAATTATCAGCTCTTGTGATAATAGCTGACATATCGAAATCAAAAATTTCTTTAGAAGAATTGGAAAAAAATATGAGGGCTATGAAATTTGTAAAAGAACTTGAAATTAAAAAGATCGATTAGAGAAAATATAAGAAAATAAAAAATAACAGAACGCATAGAACATAGATGTTGAGATCCGTAGAAACAATTTTATTGATATTCTCGCAGAATGAACATGTGATCTCTGTAAATCTGCGATAGATTCTATCTGTATCATATTCTTTTATATCAAATATTCCCGCTTTCTCGCCATAAAGAAATATAAAAATTCCCATAATAACGGATACAAATGCCTCCAAAAAATGATTCCAGCTCCAGAAATTAAATGTTCCTGCGTAAATAGTTCCAAATACAGTACTCGGGAAAACTCCGATCAGCACACAGATAGCAGAAATAATGATCATCGGAAACAACATCAATTTCGGTGCTTCTTCTGTTGATCTCAGTTTATCAGGGAGTTTTCCAAAGAATATATCTCTGTTTAACTTATAAAATAAAGCAAATGTTCCTCCACCCGTGAACAGAAAAATACTCTTTAAGATATTGCTGGATAAAGAATCGAAGATAACAGCTTTGCTTGCAAATCCATTAAATAAAGGTATCCCGGAGATCGCAAAGCTTGCTATTATACATGTTATCGCAGTATATGGCATTTTTTTATACAATCCTCCCAGTTTCTTTAAATTTCTTTCTCCTGTTGAGTATATCACAGCTCCCATGCACAGAAATAATAAACTTTTGAAGACAGCATGGTTTATCATATGAAATGTTCCCCCGGCAATACCCATAGATGGGAGATTTACCCCAAGGAGTACGTATCCAATCTGACTTATACTGGAATAAGCCAGTATTCTTTTTATATCATTCTGAAACAAAGCTAAAATCACTCCAAAAACCATTGAAAAGATAGCTATGATCGTTATCCAGTGAATAACTTCATGTGTCATGAAAAATCTCACAATCCCGTAGAGACCGATCTTTATAATGATCCCGGAAAGTAAAGCTGAGATGGGTGAAGGTGCTACAGGATGTGCTTCCGGAAGCCAGAAGTGAAGAGGAAATGCTCCAGCCTTTATCAAACATCCAAGAAGGAACAAAAGAGAGGAGATACCATTTAAATTCTCCATATCATAGTTGCCTTCCTGAAGATAAACTATGAATGCTGAGATCAGAATCAGAGCCCCTCCCATAAAACACATGATCAAATACATAAAGCCAGCTCTTCTTGCTCTTTCAGTTCCTCTGTACATCACCAAAAAGAATGAGAAGAGTGTTGTCATCTCAAAAAATATGTAAAATGTAAGAAGATCTCCTGAGAGAAAGCTGCCCAAAGTAAATCCCATAGCTAAAAGTAGTGAAGGATAATATCCATGATTATCCTTTTTGATGTATTTTATCGAATATACAAGAATTAAAATATTCAAAAATGAGATAAAGAGAAGCATAACAAAATTTACTCTGTCAACAAAAAAATGCAGATCGAAAATCATTCTTATACTGGAATTTATCTCCTCCCCATTAAATATCTCAGGGTACACTGAGAGAACTGTCAGGAAGGATATCATAGATACAAAAATGGAAACATAAATCCCTGATTTCTTTACAGATAGTATTATCAATGCTCCTATAATTGGGAAAAGCACCGCAAAAATTATATTCATACAATACCTCCCAGGGTTTTTGCTGCCAGTTCGACTATATCTGATATCATCAGGGGTAAGATGCCAAGGATAATGCATAAGGAAGAAGTTATATAAACAGGTATCCGCATTGAATATGGTATTTTATAATCCTCTGAAGTTCTGAACAGATAATAAGAAGCTCTCAGAAGATATACCGCAGAAATTATACTTGTAAAAAGGATTACTCCTGCGTACAATGTGTATGAAGTTTCTACTGCAGCAAGACATACATAATATTTCCCAATGAAACCACAGGTAAATGGTAATCCTATCATAGAGATTGCACCTATGAAAAATGGTATGCTTACGAAAGGTTTGCTTTTTAAATTGAGGAGATTCAGATCTCCAATCATTCCAGAACAGAGGAAAAGACATACTTTTGCCACTGCATGAGCCAGAATCATGTATAGTCCACCCATGATCCCCAGTTCTGTTCCAAAGCTGAGAGCTAAAAATATAATGCCAATCTGATTTATACTTGAATATGCCAGCATTTTTTTCAGATTTTTTTGAGATAAAGCCAGAAGACTACCGAATATTACAGTGATCGCTCCTAAAGCAATTAAAACATCATTCATCTCAAAGAAATTCGTTCTAAATACTGTATAGAATAATCTCAGCATTGAATATATGCCAATCTTCAAAACTAATCCTGAAAGAAACGCAGAGACAGGTGGAGGAGCTATAGAATGGGCGTCAGGAATCCAGAAATGCAGAGGGAAAATTCCTGATTTTATACCTAAGGATGTCAGGAAAAGCAAAAATGTTATTTTGAGTTGTGGTATGTTCATCGAAGAAATTATATCTATATTCAAAACACCTGTAGTTTTGTAAACAATGCCTGTCCCCAATAAAAAAAGTACCGAGGCTATACTGCCCAGAGTGAGGTACTTGAAACTTGCTTTATATGATCTCTTCTCCCTGGACACAATCAAGATGTATGTGGTGACAGAGAGTATCTCAAAGAAAACATACATATTAAATATATCCCTCGTCAATAAGATTCCCTGCATTCCTCCTGTCATCAGCAGATAGAGAATTTTATACTCCGGTGATCTTGACAGTGAGTAGATCATTATTAAAATCAGCAGTGTTAAAGAAAGAAAAGAAAAGAAAAAACTCAGGGCATCCATCTTCAGGGTTATACCCAAGAAAGGGCTCCATCCTCCTATGTTGTAAGTTATAATCTCTCCAGATCTCACTGCAGAGAATGTGGATACTGAAACTAAAAAAGGGATTAAAATACCTGTGATTGATAAGAAATTCTCGAAAAATATATTTCTTCTAAAAACTCGCATGAGAGATAAGATAAAGGATACAAAAAACGGTATTATAACAATGAATATAATATCCATCAAATATCCTCCAGTATTTTAATATCAAGAGTTTTATATTTTTCATAGATCTTCAAAGCGAGAACTAAGGCCAGGCTTGTGATGCATACCTCTACCACTATCGTTGTGAGCATCAGAGTATGTGGGAGTGGATCCACATAGAGATTATCTCCTGAGATTATAGGCGCTATTCCGTTATTTACATATCCCAGACTTACAAAGAAAAGCACTATGCCTGTAGAGATAATAATCAATCCCAAAATTATTTTGAAGATATGTCTTTTTGTTATCATTCCGTATAAGCCTATAAGAATCAGGATTATACCAGTAATTATCCCGTTTAGAATCATCTAATCCCCCTTTTCAATATACTGCAGTATAATAAAAAACAGAATAGCGAATCCTGCTCCAATTTTAAGTCCAATAGCGAGGTTTATGAATGGTATAGTTCCGCCACTGAGTAAATTGCCCGGAGTTCCCTTGGTGATGAAGTTCGAAAAAAGGAATCCTCCGAAAAATATTCCCAAAACCCCTATAAACAGGAAGATTAAAGCACCTATATTTTCGAATATGGAAAGATTTTTGTTATGTCTTTTTATTCCAAATACCACATAGATCAGGAGCGCACATGATCCAAGTATGACCCCCCCTTGAAATCCTCCACCTGGAGTTAAATGACCATTTATTATAATATAAACACCAAACAGGATCATGAAGGGTGTTACTATATCAGTTGCAGTTTCAACTATCCTCGAACTCATTTTTTATCACCTTTCAAGACTGTAAAAACCCCGAGGATCGCTATAAAAAAGATAATGGTCTCTCCAAGTGTGTCATAAGCTCTGTAATTCGCAAGTATAGCACTGACCAGATTTACTGCCCCTGTCTCAGAAACTCCCTTTTCGATATACATCTCCCCAGCAATCCCTGACTCGCCTCCAAACTCTAACTTCAGATTGAATAATATAAGAATTCCAAAGATCACAACAATTATAAAACCTATCATTGCCTTCATTCACATGCCTCCGTTTTATGAATTACAAAAACAAAAATTCCAAAAAGAGCCCCTTCAGCCACTATGGACGAAAGAGCAACATCTGGTGCTTGGAGCTGAAATAAAACAACAGCAAAAATGCCACTGAGAATACCGTAGAGTATTATTGCACTGATGAAATTTTTGCTTTCTATTATCATAACAGCCAGCACTATTAGCAAACCTAAGAGAATCTCATGGATAATCCCGAGCATACATATCCACCACTGTTATTTTATCAGGTTTAATTCCACTTTTATGGGCAGTTCTTGCCAGGGCATGAGAAACTACAGGGTTCAGAAGAAAGATAAGTATGGCAATAGTGAGTATCTTTATTGAAGTTAAAGTTATACCGGTATACGCTGTCAGTGCAAGAAGTATTGATAACGCCCCCCCGGTATCACACTTTGTTGATGCATGAAGTCTCGTATAAACATCCGGAAATCTTATTATGCCAAGAGCTCCGAAAATCATGACAGTACATCCTGCGATAAAAAGTAACAACTCAAGCATTTTTAGCCTCCTCCAGTGCTCTCACAAGAATCAGAGGTCCTAAGAAATTGATCAGTGAGTACGCTACAGCTAAATCCAGAAAGATATATCTCTCGTAAAATACTGAAAGCAGGACAAGAAGAACAATCATCTTTGTTCCTATGGTATTGAAACCTATCATTCTGTCAATTGCTGTTGGTCCATAGATTACTCTGAAGATGCAGAGTATGGAAGTGAAAATTAAAACTGCGGAAACTACACTCAGTGGATTTACCAAAAGATCCTCCCCAGCCATTTATCCAGACCTCCTTTTATCATATCTCCAGCTGTTTCGGAGCTGAACGTTTTAACATCTATCCAGTGCACATACAGTGTATTTCCCTCAAGAGTTCTCTTGACATCTATGGTAAGAGTACCGGGGGTCAGAGTAATGAGATTTGCCAGGGCTGTAACTCCTGTATCTGACCTGAGATCTGTTTTGATTTTCACTATGCCAGGTTTTATATCCATGAATATGACATGTTTCGCTACATTAACATTCGCCTCGATCAATCGGAAAAGATAGATAAAGATCAATTCAGGGACATACAATAATACAAAATTCAATATTCTTTCTATAATATGTCCCCTGCTTCTTATATCCTTCGTGATAAGATCGTATGTAAAAATAGAGACAATAAAGGAGAGACCTAAGCCTATCACCATACTAAAAATCTCAAATTTTGCAGAAAGTATAATCCAGTATAAAAACAACACAAGCCATGTGATTATAATTTTCTGTGTTCTTGTTAAAACTTTTTTGTATTTCAGTTCAGTTTCAATCTTTGTTTTTATCCTGTCAATTCTTTCTCTGAGATAGAAATGCATCTTTGACATACTATAAATATGTTCTTTATATTATAAAAAATTAACTATTTATCTTAGAGAATCTCCATAACGGCTATCTTTTCAAAGATTTCTTTTTTATCTGTCGTTCCAAAAAAAGACTTTATCTTTTCCATCTTCCCCTTTATTTCAGAGATTCCCTCCTCCCCGGGTATCAGGATCCCCAACCTTTTCATGTTGTCCTTAACTCCAATCTCCATAGCTTTTGATATCTGTGTTTCACCAGAAAGTCTTAAAAGAAACTCTATTCTGGGATCTTTGGCTATGTTTCTCTTTTTTTCAAAAGCTTTCTTCATATGAATATATGCAAAGATCACATGCTCCTCATCTACGATATAATCGGGATCAAAAAGGTATCCCTCATACCTCTGAAGTACCTCCTCCTTACTCAGTATATTGTGTATCTCAATGATCTTCATGATCTTTATCGGGAGACGGATATATAAATAGGTAGGTTATTAACACTGATTAGCAACATCATATAGTTTTACAAAGCAGTATAACCGAAAAGTATATAAAGGATAATATGCAGATATTACTCAGATATGTATGATACAAGTATCTCCCGAAGTGAAACCCTATGAAATTGATTTCAGTACAGATACCGGAACTCTACTTGGAGGGAATAGATATTATGGTAGCATCAGGATATTATGCAAACAGAAGCGAAGCCATAAGAACAGCGGTAAGGGACTTAATAGTAAAAGAATTAGGAGGATTTCAGGAGATAGAAAAAAGAAGACCTCTATTAAAAGCTCTTCCAACAGAAGAGGAAAAAAAGGAGGGAGGATGAGATAATGAGAAGTATCTTAGAAAAAGCAGAAAAATATGTTAATTATGCTGAAGAGGAGGATTTTGGTAAGGCAAGAATTGCAGTAATAGGCATAGGTGGTGCTGGGAATAATACCATCAACAGATTACACACCTTGGGCGTTCACGGAGCTGAGACAATTGCTATGAATACAGACAGACAACATTTAGATATCATAGAAGCAGATAGAAAAATGCTTTTGGGAAGAGAACTTACGAAAGGACTCGGTGCCGGAGGAGACCCCAGTATAGGATGGCAGGCTGCTGAGGAAGATAGATACAAAATAAAGGAACTGCTGGAGGATATTCAGCTTGTATTTCTTGCAGCAGGAATGGGAGGAGGTACCGGTACAGGAGCAGCTCCCCTTGTAGCTCAGGTTGCCAAGGAACTCGGTATCCTAACCATCGGTGTTGTAACACTCCCTTTTAAAATGGAAGGCGATATAAGACTAAAAAAAGCACAGGCAGGACTTAAAGCTTTACAGGCTAATTGTGATACTGTTGTTGCTCTCGATAATAATAAACTAATGAGCCTTGTTCCAAAACAGCCTGTAAATTATGCTTTCAGTGTTGCCGATGAGGTCCTTGCTGAGATGGTAAAGGGATTATCCGAAACTATAACACAGCCCAGTCTCGTGAATCTGGATTTTGCAGATGTAAGAACAGTCATGGAAGATGGTGGAGTGGCAATGATCGGTGTAGGAGAATCAAACTCAACAAACAGAGCAGAAGAAGCAGTTGCTGAGGCACTGCGGAATAAACTTCTCGATGTGGACTATACGGAGGCAAAAGGTGCTTTAGTTCACTGTTCTGGCGGTCCAGATATGAAGCTTTATGAGGCAAATAGAGTAGGAGAGTTAGTCAAGGGGATGGTAAAGGATAAGGATAGCCAGGTAATATGGGGTGCAAGAATCGACGATAATCTCAGAGAGTCAATAAGAGTTATGGTAATAATGACAGGGGTCAAATCTCCATGGATATCTGGCAGAGTGCTGGATAACGATGGTGCAAAGATCTCCTTTGCTCAGTTTAAAAGAAAGAAATCATCTTACTGGCCAAGTTTTGGGATTGATTCATTCTGAGGAGGGGTTCCATCGCCTCCTTCCCCCTCCTTATTTTTCTCTTTATTTATCTCTTTATAAAGCCTTTTTAAAACCTCTATTGTCCCCGAAGAGCTGTAATTCTTTCTGAATTTCAGCTGTATAAGCCCTATCCTCATTTCTCTTTTCTGAAGCTCTTTCTCCACCCATTCCTTATTCTGATCAGGACCGAGAAAGATAATATCTGGATCTATAATTTTGATAACCTTAAAAAAGTCATTTAAATCTCCTAAATATGCTTTTTTAACATATTTTATATTTTCTACCATTAGTTTCCTCTCATTTTCATTAAATATTGGCTTTCTTCCTTTAATTTTCTCAACATTCTTATCTCTAGCTATAATCACATATACATCCCCACATTTACTTGCTTCTTCAAAAAGATAGATATGTCCTGGGTGGATTATATCAAATGTTCCTGCAATTACTACCTTCATCTTCATCACATAATATCTGAATATTATCTGAAAGATCTATTCTGTTTAGTTGTATAGAAGACAGGAATAAAAAAGTATCGGAAGAAGATAAAAAGTTTTCCTGTTCATTTATCACCTCCTCTCTTTCATCACCAGGAACACAGCTATGAGTACCACTATGAGTATTGGAACAATGTAGTATAGTATATTTGTCTCTTTTTGCGATTGTTTTGTTGGTAAGGGAGTTTCTGATTT
>Ga0190305_1000305_pt1 | contig 12515 bp, 18 predicted proteins | sample 48700723_MG_FD_161678 | JGI IMG/M metagenome (GOLD analysis project Ga0190305, IMG submission 161678) | Hydrothermal vent sediment bacterial communities from Southern Trench, Guaymas Basin, Mexico - 4870-07-2-3_MG | ecosystem: Environmental > Aquatic > Marine > Hydrothermal vents > Sediment ... | reverse complement strand
TGACGAATACTGATAATCGCAGTCTGATAGATGTGAAGGTGAATAACACAGGTGCAACGAAGGTATTGAGAACAGATTTCGAGCACATTGATGTCTTCGTATTTTATGCGCCTTCGGTGGGAAATGCAACCATCCATAGGAGATTAGCATACAATGACAGCATTGACCCGGCTGACAACGAGTGGACAGTAGTGGATATTACACCAGATTTGGTAAACCCCCGCACATTTGACCCTGATGAACAGATGACAATCAGGGCTCGCATTTATCCCGCAATAAAAGGGAACAGCACCAGCTGGTTAAAGGTGGTGATGCCGAACGCTGTCTCTGATGCCAGGTATTTCACCGATTGAACATCTCCTCCCAGTTCCGTTGCCCGATTATGACCTCGAACTCACGAGCTGAGAGTAAGAGCATCTTCCCCTGGATAAAGTCCTCCGCCAATCGAGGGCATGCGGTATTCACAAAAGCATCCGCTTCATATTTATAGGCGAGCAATCTCGCCTCTGTTATCTCATCCATCGCTATCAGATACGCATTCAGCCCTCTCTGCATTGCATTCTCTTTCAGTCTCCTCGCCTCCCTTAGATTGCACTGACCGCTCTTCATGCCTATGATAATCCCAAATGTGGTTGCATCCAGCGCTCGAGCAACTGCGAGATACCGCTTCTTACGCTCCTCTTCTCCATGAAATATCATCAACTGGTTCGTGAAAGGGTCGGCAGCAACCACTCTCCTGCCCGTGTATAAAGCGAGCCCCGCGGGATGGAAACTGCCAGAACCTATGAAGAGAATCTCATCGCATGGCACTTTCGCAGCTGAGAAATCGCAGCCCAGCACCTGTCCCGCATACCGCAGCATAGGCGACTTCCCGGTTATGGCATTCTTTCCGTGCTGTGCAAGTACGGATATCGCTTCTTTCAACATGTGTATATGCTGCACTGTACTCACCACACACACGGTCTCGCCTTTCAGCTCCGTTACTGCCGTCTTCACCACGGGTTTCACATCAACTTCACTTCTCAGCTCTATGAAACACACCTTCTCGCACTCACTGAGCAGGGAATGACTACCTAAGCCTGAGTATTCAGTATGCCCGAAATGGAACAGTATATCAACAATCCCCAGCAGCTTATCGTCAATGTCACAGGCACCATAGCACGAGTTACCGGAGATTATCACTTCCGCACCTGTTTTAGCGGCGATAGCATCGGCGAGCTCGGTTGCCACGGGTCTGACACCCTCGGGAAGCTGGATACCAACACTCTTCGCATTCTTCGCTTTTATCTGCTCCACTATCTGCTCCAACTCGAAGTTATATGAGAACTTTATCATCACTTTTTATATAAAGCAGATTATGAAAAATAAGGAGAGGAGAATGGAATGGAGATGAAAGCAGTTGGCGTTCTGATCATTGGGTTGGTGATAGGGGTGATAGTAGGGTGCGCAGTGGGAGCATTTGTACTGCCGCAGCAGGTGCTCAGTTTCAGTGCTTTGAACACAAACACACCTACAAACGCAAATACAATAACGCCTGAAGCAGCGGGGGAAAAAGTTACCGACTTTATCTCGAATTATTCGGGTTATTTTCGTCTTCCACCCGGCGTTGATATTGCACTGATAAATGTAACAGAGGTAGAGACTGCAAACTTGTATAAAATCGCGATTAATATATCAGCGATGGGGAAATCAGAAACAGTGGAATCGTACATGACAAAAGACGGTAAATTGTTATTCTTAGGTGGAATTGACATAGAAGAATTTGAAGAGATGGTAGAGCAGCAGAGGAAGGAAGCAGAAAATCGTACACGAGAGCAGCAGCAACAGCAGAATACAACCATTGGTAATTTCATCGTAAGCGGTGACGAAATATGCACAGAGGATGGAAAACCAATTATCTATTTCTTTGGTTCGGAAAGGTGCGGATACTGTAAATGGGAACATCCAATAGTGGTAAATGTGACGTCAAAGTTCGAAGGATATATTTCATTTCATGAGAATATAGACACAACCAGAGATAGTGAAATATTTGATAAATATAACCCTCGTGGCGGTGTGCCCACATTGGTGTTGGGCTGCAAGTATTATCGGGTTGGCGCTGGTACAAGTTTGGGTAAGGAGCAGGAAGCGAAGATACTGACCGCACTCATCTGCAATCTAACAGAGAATAAGCCGGTAGATGTCTGTTCAACACCAGAGATTCAAGCTCTGATCGCCAGGATCTAAAATAAGAATAAATAAAATATAAAATAATAAAAAAGGAGGGTTTAACCTCCATTATTTATTAACTCATTCAACTAACCCAACCCAACACAGATCAGATGATCTCTATGAGCTGGATGTCAAAAGTCAGGTCTTTGCCAGCCAGAGGATGGTTTGCATCCAGGGTGACGTGGGATTCTGATATATCTGCTATTGTAAGCACGATTATCCTGCCATCTGGCTGTCGGCTTTGTAACTGCAGCCCAACTTCTGGTTTCAAACCTTCCGGTAATTGAGATTTCTCAACCTCCAGTACAAGGTCCTCGCGCCGCTGCCCGTATGCATCCTCAGCAGGTATCTTAACCGTCTTCGACTCCCCTGGATTCATTCCCACTACTGCCTGCTCAAAACCCGGTATTATCTGCCCGCTACCTATCGTAAATTGAAGCGGATCGCCATTTACTGAGGCATCAAATACCGTGCCATCATCCAATTTGCCCGTGTAGTGAACCTTAACGGTATCACCATATTTCGCCTGTGCCATAACTTCTCCCTCCTTTTTTCTTTTACAATAGAATAATAATAAGAGCGATGTATAAAATACAATCTATGCCTATAGCCTATATCATATCCAGCTCATGAAGCACCTGCCTCAACTTCAGCTCGTTTTCTTCGCTCAGTCCGCCCAGTGGTAGCCTCACGTGCCCTGCCGGCAACCCCATCAGCTCCGCCGCACGCTTCACCGGTATCGGATTCGTCTCAAGAAACATCGCCTCAAACAGCGGAAACAATCTGAGGTTGATCTCTTTCGCCTTCTCTATATCTCCGCTCAACATTGCATTCACCATCTCGCTCATTGGCTGCGGTGCTATATTCGCTGCCACTGAGATCACGCCCCTACCGCCAAGGCTCATTATCGGGAGCGTGAGGAAATCGTCACCTGCAACCACGGTGAAGTCCAGACCACGCTCCTTCGCTAATCTTATAATCGCACCCACCTGTTTTAAATTACCCGAAGCTTCCTTCACTCCCTTTACACTCTCAACTTCTGCCGCTATCTCCACTATCGTCTCTGCGCTCATGTTCAACCCGGTTCTGGAGGGTATGTTATAAAGAATCAAAGGTATCTCAGCAGAATCGCCAATCTGCCTGAAATGCTCCTTTAAACCCCTCACATTCGGCTTGTTGTAATAAGGTGTAATAAGTAAGCAAGCCTCAGCACCTGCGTCTGCTGCATATCTCGTCAGGTCAACAGCCTCCTTCGTGTTGTTCGAGCCTGTGCCTGCTATCACAGGTACCTTTGCATTCGCCACCACTATATCTATAACACGCTTATGCTCATCGTGTGAAAGCGTTGCAGACTCCCCTGTCGTGCCACAGGGAACTATCCCTGCAACCCCTCCTTCCTCTACATACTCCACCATCCGCTTCAAACCCGCTGCGTCTACTTCATCATCCTTCGTAAAAGGCGTTATAAGCGCCGGATATACCCCCTCTATCTTTAACATTTCAACCCTCCCTTCTTCTTATGTGTTATATATCCCGCTACTCTATTTCGCACTTCTTTACTCTTTATATTCGTGTACTCCTCTACTATCTTCTTATTTCGCTCGAAATCGTCAGTAAATGCGTGTATCTCCTGCAACAATTGCCTTGATAGCTTCTTTATATATGTCGGCTTAATCGTACCCACCACTATTCACCCTTTCCTTTCTCCGTTTCACTCTCCAGTTCTTCCTCCTCTCCCTTCTCTCTTATGTCACTCACACCTATCATCAAGAATACCGCAGCGGCTAACAGTATAACAATGGGAATTACTCCCAGTATCACAGTTATCACATCCTCCCGGAAGATGGACAACTGTGGCACTGCCAGCATTGCTATTCCCACTGCTGCCAGTAAAACTCCAACCAATAGCTCTAAATACGCATTCATTTCTTCTTTATATTCACCTCCTCAGGACAAATTCGGCACTTTCTGGCTTGTATTTCCAATCGCCAGGCAATACTTTCTCCCTTACATAATACTTCACAAGTCTTCTTATCTTCGATTCTGTCAACTGCAACGCCCTCCTGTTATGCACATCTTTCTTATTCACCTCAAGATGCTTCCTTATCCTGAGCGCTCGGCGCATCAAATTCTGGAGGTCTTCCGGTATCTCTGGTGCGAGATTCCTCTCTCTCAATATCTCTGTTATCTTCTTACCCACCACCTGCGGCACTCTGGGCACACCATGTCCATCCCGAAGTACTATCCCGATCTCACTCGTTGAGAGACCCCTGTTATACAACTCAATCACTTTCTTCTCCACTTCCTCTGCACTCACATCCACCCATCCAGGTGCCGTTGAAGTTGGAGGTCTCTTAGAACCCGCCTTACCGCGCCGCCTTGCATATATCCTTGCCATTACTCTTCACCGTTACCCTAATATTTACCCCTCCTGCCATATATATACATATACCTTATGATATTCTTCACCGCTAATTTGATAAATTCGGGCTCCTTTATAAATTCTCTCAATATGAGTGAAGGGTAATCCATATCTCCTTTCTCCTCTACACGCCGCCGCTCTCGCCCCAATGCACGGAATATCCTATCGAGGTCATCATCCCCTAACACACACCTCAATCTATGGACCCATATACCAAATGCTATCTCCTTCCCTATTTCTCTACGCCATCGCCTGTCATAATGCTTCAATACCTGCATATCGCCAGTTGAAGCTGCTTCCGCTGCTACCTCGCCTGCTATCTTGCCACATCTCAGTCCATAGTAGACTCCGCCGCCTGTAATCGGCTTTACCTGTGCAGCAGCATCACCAACAAGTAAAATGCCTGCACCTCCGTCCTTCATCATCTTCATCTTCACTGTCTTCTGGCGTTTCAAACCAGCAGCTATGGGTATTGCACCACCAGTGTAACTAAAATATGTGCCTCGATACCTCTTCGCCATACGGGGCTCATGAAGCATGAACCGTTTTAAAAATGCAAGAGGTGTTGTGTGTGGTGATGAGAACCTCTTATCTATGCAGAGTCCAATTCGGGCTATTCGATCGTCCAGTGGAATAGCCCATGCGAAGAATCCAGGCGCTATCTCTCTGCCAACGAAGACCTCAGCATAAGCGCCTTCTGAATCATAACTCCCCTCTACCTGTACGCAACTTAGTAAGTTCCTCATGATCTTCATACCCGCCATTTGTGCAACTCCAGCCCTAACGCCATCAGCCCCTATCACCACCTTTGCTCCTATCTCATCCTTTTTCCCATTTGATGTATCCACATGTATCCTCAGCTCTCCTTCTGACATCCTTATTCCCACCACTTTACATCCCGTGATTATCTCTGCGCCACTGTTCATTGCTTCTTTCGCAAGTGCCCTATCAAAGAGGTCCCTCCTTATTGCGTAAGCACTCTCCCGCGCTTCTAACTGCATGTCATAATTAGGTGAGTGGATAATCGCTCCTTTCAGCCTGTTCCTTATGAAGTTCCTGACTCCCTTCAGTTCGCTCTCCTCTACTGCTCTCTTACTTATCAGTCCTGCGCAACGGACTGGTATGCCTATCTCCGGGTCCTTCTCGATGATTAACGTGGATACTCCACTCTTAGCTGCATATTTCGCTGCCATACAGCCTGAAGGTCCTGCTCCTACCACAACAACATCATACATCTCTTTTATATTTGAAGAGGTCTATAATCAAGATGTTGTAAGTGTACAGAGGAAGCATGAAATGAAGGAAGCGAAGAAGATAACGATAAAAGGTAAAGTTCATGATGTAGGTTACAGGCTATTCCTGCTAACAGAGGCAGAGAGCCTGCTTATTGATTATTTTGATGCAAGAAATGCGCTTGTAAACGGTGAACAGCAATTGATTGTTCTCGTCCGGGGTCCCAGAGACAAGATTAATAGTTTTGTGGACTTTATACGCTCGAATTATCCACCTGAAGCTTCTGTTCATGATGTTGTGGTTGAAGAATATACTGAAGAGGTAAGAAGCATTGATTCTTTCAGGCAGTCCTTCATGGTCTCGCAATTAGCAAAGATGGTCCAGATTGGGTTGGTGATGCTAAATAAGCAAGACCAGATGCTCGATAAACAGGACCAGATGTTAAAGAAACAGGACCAGATGCTTGATAAGCAGGACCAGATGCTTGAGAAACAGGATATGATGATGAATGTGCTACGGGAAGAGAGCGAGAAAGTCAGGAATGTTATTAAAGAAAGGTTTGAAGAGGATGTAAAATGGCTCAAATCGGAGATTCTCGAGATAAAAATGACCCTTAATAAGATAAAGGAGAAAGTCGGGATCGTTTGAGGTGATGGTGATGAAAAAGGTAAGCTCAAAACAGCCAAGGAAACAGAGGAAAGCGAGGTTTAAAGCGCCTCTACATTTGCGGCATAAGTTCATGAGTGCGCCGCTCTCCAGAGAACTGCGCGAGAAGTACAACAGAAGGAGTTTCCCGGTGCGGAAGGGCGATACTGTGAGGATATTAAGGGGAGATGATAGAGGTGCAGAGGGCAAAGTGAGGTCGGTAGATCTCAAGAGGGAGCGTATAACAGTGGAAGGCGTTGTTATTGCGAGGGCAGACCTGTCAGAAGTACCTCGTCCTATACACCCTTCCAATGTGATGATAACGAAATTAGACCTGAAGGATGAGCGAAGAGCAGCAGCACTGGAGAGATAACTCAAAACGCGGTTGAGGTCCCCATCACTTCCTCGTGCAGCTTCTTCAACCTCTCCACTGCTGGATGTCTCGCCCCTAATTTCTTCTTTAAATTCGACATTGCGTGTTCTACACTTGTCCTTCTCGTACCTTCTATCAGGCAGTCTGCATACGCTACTATCTTCTCTTCTATCGTCTCCGGCATGAGAGATATCGGAGGTAATCCCAATTGCTTAGCCTCTTCCGCAGTTATACCAGCACCCACATGCCTTTGAATTATCTTCACCAGCCGGTCATCCAATCCCGAGGCTTTCGCCAGCTCACCACCCAAAAAGCCGTGTTCCACACCATGAGAACGAGCCCTGCCCATATCGTGAAGTAGAGCACCGGTAAAGATCAACTCCTCATCAATGTTTTTATTTTTATTTCTATTTTTATTCGCCGCTGCTATCTCCAATGCAAGCTCAGCAACCGCGATACAATGCTTGATAACCGCTTCTTCACACCCTGCTGCCCTCAGTAACTTTACACACTCACTTCTTAATCTCCTCTTATCTGCTTCTTCCACTTCTCTATCTTCTCTATCTCGTCCTCTAACTCGCTTATCAATTCTCTATTATCAACGTATTCAAACTTCGAACCGCATTCATCACACCAGAAATCCCTTGCTGCTGCATCCTCAAACAGGATACGCTGGCATTTACACTGATAAAATACACCCCTTTTCTCCTCATCCAGCCTGCTCCTGAGGTCTTTCAACTTCTTATCCGCCTCTTCCTCCATTATCCTCCTGACATTACCGTAATTAAAGCGCCACAGATAGGTCACCCAGCCACTGTTATCATCTCGCTCAGTCCTGTATTCTGCTATCCTGTTCTCATATAGGGTATATAAAATCTTCCTGACCTGAGTGAGCTTTGTATCGCTCAGCCTTGCAATCTCCTCGTCTGTTATCTCGCCCTCCGGAACGTTCATTATTATCTTCAGACCCTCCTCCCCTATCATCTTCCTGAAGTATTCCTTCACCACGTAATTGTCGGGCGCTAACATTCTTATCAATAATAGACATGAATTCTGATAAATTAAACTTTTCCAGCATACCCGGCGTTAGATTACATAGGGTTTCAAAGGAACCTTTGCCTTAACTCATCTGCCTTCTCTATCCCTATCTCCACCATCTCTGATACTTTCTCCTCTTTCAGTCCCTCTCTACCATACTTCTGCATCCCTGATATGGTACCATCTGTATTGGAAATCACCGTCAGCCCGCTTACAGCTGCCTTCTCCTCGTTATAATTCGGGTCTACCAGAATTTCACCCCCTATATCCACCATCGTCACAGCTACCGGTTTATCCTGTAGCGGTATCATCTCTTCGCCCTCACCACTCAAGCCATATCTCTCAGCTGGCATACGTAGATTCAGGAGGGAGGCGATGGCACCAAGCGCCGCGGCATCAACTAAATTACCGTCATTGTCCAGCACATGTATGTCAATGAAGACGATCCAGACCTTCTCACCTTCTTCTATACACAGCTTGCTGAGGTCAATTGCCTCGGAGCCTCGAATCCCCCGGTCTACCACCCTCGCCAGTTGCACACTGTCCTCATTTGGTGGTCCGGGTTCGAATTCGGGCGATGCTAATGGAACAAGCTCTGCATTTGTTATTATCACGCCTTTATCGGGTGAATCAGGGAAAGGCTCTCCCGGCTCAAGCTTTACACCCACCAGAACCTCAGTGTTCCCTATCTTCACACGTGCAGAACCTTCTGCCTTCTTTATTATACCTTTCTCCACCTTTATCTCCCTGTAATCCTGGAAACCCCTGCCATCTTCACGCTTACCTCTCCTCACAAGATTGTATATGTAATCTCTCCTTACATCATCCATAATCTCAAGTCCCATCTTCTCTTATCCCTCCTTTCACATCTCACTGTATCGCTCTATCAACGCCGTCCGCTGTAATTCATATATCTGCTGGCAGGCGTTCATTGCGAGCTTTAAGCCCTTCTCAAATTCATCCTTCGTCATACGACCGTCCATCTGAAGCGCAGTAATCGTATTTCGCCGGGCAATCATTGCTATTGGCATGTCAGCTTCACCATAATTGTCCTCTACTGCATTCAAATCGAGTACAACCTCTCCATCTATCTTACCCACGGCAACCGAGGATACGAGGTCTTTCATTGGTATTCCCGCGTCTGCGAGTGCGATTGAAGCGGCATTTATACCCGCGGTTCTCGTGCCTGCATCTGATTGTAGTATCTCTACATACACATCTATCTCGGTCTTTGGGTAAAACTCCTTTATGATTACTGGTTCCAGTGCCTCTCTACTCACCTTGGATATCTCCACACTCCTTCTATCAGGCCCCGGTCTCTTACGCTCATCAACAGAGAAAGGCGCCATGTTGTACCTGTATTTGAGTACAGCCATCTTCGCATCCTGAGCATGTCGCGGATGCATCTCCCTCGGTCCGTACACCGCAGCAATCACCTTGTTATCGCCCAATTCAAAATAACAGGAACCATCCGCTCTCTTCAGGACTCCTACCTCTATCTTTATCGGTCTGAGTTCGTCAAAACCCCTGCCATCCAGTCTCTTACCATCTTTTATAAGTTCTATACCTTCCTCTTTCATCTTTTTAGCCCTTTATTACCTATTTTAACCATTTTACTGCGATAAGAATCAAGGAAATCCGCCACTCTATCCGTTAAACCAGATGTATGGGCTTCATTTGCAATCATCAATATCACTTCAGAAGCAAGGCTCATATCCTCCTCCTTACCCCTTATCCAGATACGACCATTCTTAGCAACAAATATGAAACAATTACATTTCTCTTTCAACATCCTTATCATTGAGCCTTTCCTGCCTATAATCCGTGGCACTTTGGTGTATGGTATTGTTATCAACCGTCCGTCACCGCCCAGCTGGAAATCCTCCATCAATCCCAGGTCTATCCTCATCATCGCATCCGTATTCGTTACTTTCGCAACGATCAAATCATCAATATCGAGATATGTATGCATGGAGCCGAATTCAACTCTCTTCTTACCGCCCGACGTGACCTCCGACATGTGCAGTCGTGCTTCGTAGGGTGAAGCGATATCAACAATCCAGTAGGGAAAAGAGATCTCCGTTATCCTGCCTATTACCACATCGCCTTTCGCAGGTTGATATTTACCAACAAAAGGCACCACTTTTATCTCATCCTTCTCGTCCACCACGCCGTATCTCATTGCATAAACTTTACCTTCCTCGATATACGTCCCTTCTCCTGCGCGGTTCACGTCCTCCGAGATGAAATCACCCGGAATTACCACTTTATACATCCTTTTCATCACTTCACAATCCGCGTCTCAACTTCTCCTCTCGTTATTGCGCCCAGGAATGAGAGTACCTCTTCCTTCATACCCGCAGGGACTCGCAGTAGCGCTATGAAGGAGCCATCATCCTGCCAGCCCTCCTTTACCACGCGATATTTCTTCTTTAGCTCATAGACTCTGCCCGTATATGCGGGTGGTATCTTCACTGCTATCTCATTCTCCTCTATCTTTATCGGTATTATCGCCCTTATCTGTTTCAGTGTTTCATTTACCAGCTCATCTACACTCTTGAACGGATCAACGTGTACCTTTGCCTCTCTCATTGCTATCTCTATCCTGGAAGGAGGGTGAGGGGTGTTGGTCTGTGGATTTATGGATATGCGAGCGATTCGGTCTATTACCAGCCTCCGCTTCTCTTCCACCCTTCTGCGTCTCTGTTCGGTAGTCAGCTGCACTTCTCCCTCTTTTATTATCTTCTTCGCTATCTCGTTCACATCGGTTGTGGAGAATACCTTTTTCAGGTCACTATCTGTGGCTTTCTCACCTTTTGAAGCATCCTCAAATACCGACTCCACTGCTAACACTCCCCCCATATCCATTTCTGATCCACTCCTGACAGAGTCCACCTTCTCGGGGTCAACAAGGACCTCAAAGAGCTTCTTGCCGTGCTTATACCTCGCTATCACCGCCTTGTCCAAACTCACCATCTCTACTATTTCCCCTTATCTTCTTTATGCTTTATTCTTCGTATTCTTCTCGTTCTTCTTCTTTACCTTCTTTATGTACGGCTCTAATTCATCGGAACTCATAATTCTGAACCTCTTCTTCTCCAATTCCGCAAGACCCACATCCACTGTTGTCCTATCTATCTTACCTTCCGTTACCTTGTATAAAGTCTCCAGACCAAGTATGATGGCATCTTCAAGCGTGATGTTCTCATCATACACCTCCTCCAGCATCTCTGTCACGATAGTCCTACCGGAACCTATCGCAGTCGCTTTATACTCCAGTAAAGCACCGCTTGGATCGGTTTCGATGAGATAGTTCCCCCCGTTATATACGCCCCCTATCAATAACGCGGTGCCAAAAGGTCTGAGTCCCCCGATCTGTGTATATGCCTGTTTGAAATCACATATCCTCTTCGCAAGTGTTTGTACATCTATTGGCTCATCATAGACAATCTTGTTTATCTGCGCCTCTACTCTGCCTTTATCTATCAATATCCGTGCATCTGCGACCAGTCCCGAAGTAGCTGCACCTATATGCTCATCTATCTGAAATATCTTCTCCACGGACCCGCCCTCCAGCAGTCGCGAAGTCAATCTCTTGTCCACTAGGAGGACAACACCATCTTTTGCCTTCAACCCCACTGCGGTGGTGCCTCTCTTCACTGCTTCTCGCGCGTATTCTACCTGAAACAACCTTCCATCAGGGCTGAACACTGTTATCGCCCTGTCATAGCCCATCTGTGGCATCATCTGCATTCCTATCACCTTCCTATGCTATACCAATACTATGGACTCGACGGGATTCGAACCCGTGGCTTCCTCCTCGCGAAGGAGGCACTCTTCCACTGAGCTACGAGCCCTTCTAATTAATAATTATACATACTATATAACTTTTCAAACTATGGACCTTCTCATCGGTGCCTCTCTGGTTGCGCTGGGATTCCTGACCGGGCTAAGTGGTGCAGTGCTACCCGGTCCCTTCTTCATATTTGTGCTATCAGAGAGCATGAAGAAAGGGGTTCTATCAGGACCATTCACTGTGCTCGGACATATCTCTGTGGAATCACCGACGATTCTGCTACTGCTCTTCCTGGGGCTCAGGTTGACGGATTATTTCATCAAATTTAAAGCCTTTATCTATCTGATCGGTGGTATTACCCTGATTTTGATGGCTTCTTATATCCTTCGGGAGGCATTGACGCCATCACTATATAAGATTAAGGCGACCAGAAGCTACCGCTACCGGTATGGGGGTTCAATTCTTGGCGGGTTCCTGCTCACTGCTTTTAATCCCTCGTTCATACCCTGGTGGATGACCATAGGATGGGCGACATTAATAACCGGCATGCAATCGCCAATCTGGAATGGTGTCCTCTTTGTGGTCATAGGACATTTCCTATCCGATTTCGCATGGTATTCCTTTGTGTCATATTCATTCGCAAGGGGTAAGAGATTCCTATCCGAGCGGGGATATAAATCAGCGATGTTAGCTATTACTGCTGTTATGGCTGCTCTCGGGCTTGTATTCTTCCTCATCGGGACCTTCTCTCTTTTAATATAAATAATGCAGACAGGAGTCCAATGATAGCCATGAGA
>Ga0190305_1000304_pt1 | contig 12518 bp, 10 predicted proteins | sample 48700723_MG_FD_161678 | JGI IMG/M metagenome (GOLD analysis project Ga0190305, IMG submission 161678) | Hydrothermal vent sediment bacterial communities from Southern Trench, Guaymas Basin, Mexico - 4870-07-2-3_MG | ecosystem: Environmental > Aquatic > Marine > Hydrothermal vents > Sediment ... | reverse complement strand
TTCACAGAACCATTAGCCTCGTAATCGGATGTATCGAAGTGCGTTGGTGGCAGGTTCAAGCTTGCATTGTATGTCGCATTGAACTCCAGATTGCGTGCATGCGTCCAGTTTATCTTTACTGGTATGTATGTATGACATCCAAGACAGGCCTCGTTCGCATCTTCCATCCTCGAGAAGTTTATTGCACCTTCTATAAAGCCCTGGTGCGCTGCATGTCCACCTGGATGTGTACCATCGGTATAATCAAAGTGCAGCCCACTAACGGGGTCTACATAGGAGCTGTTATTAAATGGCATAGAAAAACCGCCCGCCGCTGGTGCGCCATATGCGTTATTGAACTCATGGCATGCCATACATGCAACGGTAGATGCAGCATGAGCTTCCTCACCCGGCGTCGAATCTACTCCATCACCACTACCATATGTCCATCCTTGTTTTTTCTCATACGCCGTCCGATGGCATGCCCCACAGGCTTCATTGGGCTCATCACCAATCGTCCAAGAATTACTACCGCCACTTAGGGTTCCATGGACCCCTGTAAACAGATACTCATCGTATATATCAGCATGGCACTTTATACAGGGTATCTCGTTTCCAGTACCACTTATATTATACCATCTATGCTGGCCACTGAAGAGCGATACGGTAGAAGGGAGCGCGAAGATACCGATAGCAATGACTGCAATTGCCAGCAGAACTAATTTACTCATTTTCATTTTCTTTTCGTTTTCACCTCCTAATTTCTTATTCTCATATTAGATATACCAAGGAAGATAGTACATAAAAAATTTTCGCTTTTTTTCATACCCATCATGGCTTCCACACCTATCTACCTATACATTCCTTATCACTACATAAAAACTTTTCCATTACTTCAGTTGAGCTTTTAAAAAGCTATGAACGAATTAAATATTATATCACACTTTATTAGCCGTTCGTTATTAATGTTACAATATCTTAAACTTTCGTTTCAATTATCATCCAAATAAATGCCGGCTGTGTTGATTTTACATAGGATTGCATACGTTTAGATAATCACGCGAAAATCAAGTATCGTGTATCGTGTGAGCGAATCATGAATATACCTCCGTGCTCTCCGCGAGGATGGTCGCGAGGAAGCAGGCTGCTTTGCTCCATACTCACGATGTTATGCACACTATGTGGTGTCAAATCAACGATAGGATAATATCTACCGCCAGAATGCGCTGCTATCTCACGGCAATATGATGTAGGTTGTATCTCTGGCGCGGCAGCACGAATTGTGGTATCGAGTGCAATATCCCTTGTCTCCCCCTTATGGATATCGATGAGGCTGATATTTATCAATATCGGGCGATAGTGAGGGGATCCTTCTGTCTGTCTTACTGCGGCATTTCCTATCTGTATCCACCCAACGTCTCACTTCTCGGGGGTCTATCTATTGGATTCCCTATCTCAAATACAGACTCGTTCTCCGGCTCTTTTAGCCCCCTCCATCTCTATCTCTATCTTAATCTCCAAAAGTCAAAGAATGGTAGAGCATCGATGATGGGACCGCCGAGATTCGAACTCGGGACAACTCGGTCTTCAGCCGAGCGCTCTCCCGGGCTGAGCTACGGTCCCTATAACACCCTTATCCTTAACATACCATTATTAAAATTAAAAAACTTTCTTCATGATTCATGACATGAGCATTACCATGAGAGAAGAGATAAGCAGAGCCATAGATTTCGTGGTCTCAATGGGAGCGAGATATGCTGATATCCGTATGGAGAAGGGTTATGCGACAGTTATAGAAGTGCAAGATGGAGTCTTTCGGGAGATGAGCTATGGTATTGATCATGGGGTGGGCGTTCGTGTGCTGTATGGTAACTCATGGGGTTTCGCTTCCTCTAACGAATCATCAAAGTCTGGACTTAGACTTAGAGAGACATTTGAGGATGCTCTCAGGATTGCTCGTGCACTATCGTCCCATGGGTCTGAATCCAAATCTGAGTCTAAGTCAGAACCGATAAAGCTGGCAGAAGCACCCTCAATAACCGACCATTTTAGGCTAAATCCAAAGATAAACCCCGCTGATGTGAGCATTGAAGAGAAGAAGCGCATGATAAATGATGCGTATAGAGCAGCGAAGGAATATTCGCCACTCATAAAGAGTGTTTCCTTATCATATCTCGATGGTTACGAGGAGCGAGTGTATGCGAATTCGGATGGAAGCTACATAGAGGAAGTGGCACCAGCGGTTTTCATGCGCGTGTATACAGTTGCGAAGCGCGGAAATGTCTTACAGGAGGGCAGGGAGAGTATCGGCGCAGTAGGTGGTTTTGAGGTGATAAGAGCAGAGAATCCCGAAGTTATGAGCGTAAAAGCTGCAGATAAAGCACTCCGACTTCTTGATGCTGAACTGCCCCCTGCCGGTATGTTCTATGTGATTATGGACCCGAAACTCACGGGTGTATTCATGCATGAAGCGCTCGGGCATGCTGCGGAGGCAGACCATGTACTCTGTGGCGAGTCTATATTAAGTGACAAATTGGGCGAGGAGATAGCATATCAGGGGCTGACGGTTGCAGACGACCCGACCATCGAGAACTCGCATGGCTATTATAGGTATGATGACGAGGGCATTCGTGCAAGGCGAACGGAAGTGATAAAAGAAGGCGTACTCGTATCATTCCTGCATACACGCGAGACTGCAGGTAGATTTGATGCAGTACCGACCTCGAATGCACGTGCGGCGAATTATTCTGAACTGCCACTTGTGAGGATGAGCAATACAGTCATTGAGCCTGGCGATAGCGATTTTGAAGAGATGCGTGAGGATATCTCATACGGTATCTATGCTAAGGGCATGCGTGGTGGTCAGGTGGACACAGTAAGGGGCGAATTTCAGTTCAGTGCAGAAGAGGCATTCCTGATAGAGAAGGGAGAGCTCACAAAGAGATTGAAGAACGTATCGCTCTCAGGGCGAACCTTAGATATATTAAAAAGCATAGACATGGTGGGTAAGATAAAGAGCAGGGGTTCAATTGGATACTGTGGCAAAGCAGGCCAAGAGGTTCCGGTCTCTGAATATGCTCCCCACATACGCGTAAAGAAGATTCTGGTAGGCGGTGCTGGTGGTGCTATGCCTTCTCCTTCACATAAATGACGTCCCCCTCTTTTAACTTACCAAGCCGCTCCATGGTAGAAGGTGTGAGAGGCGAGAACGAGAGCACGAGGTTGGCACCGTCGAATGTCTCTCCTGTTGGACCATACGTATCACTATCATTTAACCGAATGCCCATAAGTCCCTTGTTTGACCTTGACATATTTGTAACGCCCAGAATTCCCTTCTCTACTTTCTCCTTCGGTATATTCTCCGGTACCAGTGTTCCTGCTTCTTCTGCATTGCCCTCAAACAGGACCATTGTTCCCGGAATGCTGAAATAAACCTTCAAATGCCCTATTGGACGATTGATCAACCCTGTAAGCTTCTTGAAATACCACACCGTCTTCGGTGCCTTATCATAAAATAACTCCACTTCATATACATCCTTCGCATCTACACCAACTGTCCTCACCGTGCCTCTATCAATGATCTCCATAGTTAGCTCGGGCTTCTGGTCCACAACGATAGCATCATCATTGGTATTCCCTTCCCTGACCTGCTCAATATCTTCATGCGCAAAGAACTCTTCCGCTTCTTTCTGCGTCTTACCCACCATCATCATCCACTTTGGCTCTGTCGTTATAAGAATCGTATCGCCTGGATGCGCATATTCTATCAATTCCCCGCCCTGTACTATCTCCCCAAATACATTATGTGAGGGGTTCGGCAACCTACTATCCTTATACAAAAATACCTTCCCACGCTCTGTACCATCATTTCGTGCTGAGAGATGGTATTTTGACCTGTAAGCGAGGTTTTCTGCAGGTAAACTAAGCCCTTCCAGGTTCTCTGCCGCTACATACGTTTTCGCAAAGTCATCCACGTGGATGACACCACGATAACTGAGCGAGAAGAAATGTTCACTTGACATCGGTGCTTCTCTGAATAGTTTTATCTTTGCGAAAGTGAATATTTCCTGCCCCTCCTCTATCTCTGTATCCAGATCCGTAGTGACGAATCCAACTCGTTCCGCTTTTGTTACTATCGGGTGTATCCCTTCTATTTTATCCCCCTCATCTAAACTTGAGATAATACTCCTCCCGCGTGTCAACTTCCCTATTATAGCATCGGCACCGGTACCATAAGCAGCTTTGTGCTCACGTTTACTTATCATAAGATAAGTCAAGTTCGGATCGAAGCCGCCAAAACCGAGGAAAACATCCCATTTCTTATAACTGTGCTCGGCTCTTTCCACACTTAAATCTGTCTGTATCGGTCCAATAGCAGTTACATCGTCGGTCTTCCAGGCTATTACGCCATTGTTAAACCTCTTATAACCGCTGAGAAACAAAGACAATGCCTCACTTTTGCTTTTACTTTTACTTTCACTCTCCCCTTCACCTTCGCCCTCACTGAACATTTTTATCCTCGCTTCACCACGCTCCGTCTTCACTGCAAACTCATTCTTCAACTCCTTCTCTTCCTTCTCTGAGACCACAGCTATTGTACAACCCTGCCGGTATAAACCCTTCAGTTCTTCAATTATGTCTCCCAGTGTCTTACTTTCAACATCTTGTGTTTCGCCATTAAATTTAATTTTCATGGTGTTTATTTTAAACCTCGATTTTTTAAAGTTTTTTCTTTTTATATTTATCACAGGGCAATAAAAATTTATCTGCAATGGAAGTGAAATTGCTCAGGGTGACAGAAGAAGGATTGGCTCTGGTTGCGGATGCAGCACGGGTAAGTGGTCTATCTTCGATGCGCGGTGCAGAAGCGATAGTAAAGCTGATTACCGATAATGATTATTCCTCCGTCCTTGAACACATCTGCTTCACATTCGATATTGAGGGTATAAGTGTGGCACTCAGTAGAGAGCTGTTAGAGCACAGGATTGCATCACATACTGCAAGAAGCACGAGATATAATGGAGAAGAGGAGTTTGAGTATTATGTTCCCGGGAGACTGAGCAGCAACGAGGAAGCGATGAGGATTTACAGGGAAGCGATGAAGAGCGCAAATGAGGCATACGTCCGGCTGAGAGGGCTTGGCATCGGCAAAGAAGAGGCGAGATACGTATTGCCAATGGCTTTACATACCCATTATATAGTTACAATGAACGTTCGCAGCCTGATCAACTTTTTCATGCTTCGCCTCTGCGTACGCGCATCGCCAGAGATGAGAGAACTCGCAATGCGTATGTATAAAATATGTGTACGTGAATATCCCGTCATATTTTCAAGCATATGGTGTCGTGGATTTACATCAGGTGTGTGCCCGGAGAATAAAGCAAGGCCTGCGGAATGCCCATTTAGGGGTATAATATCCAATAAACAAGTTGTGAAACGCGAATTTGAGACGGAAGCGAGGCGAATAATAGAGAAAGAACTGGCTAAAAGTGCTTAATCAGTCAATTCCTCCCTTACCCCTATTCTTACCCTTACCATTTACTCATTATATCTGTTCGTGATAGGCATTCGCCTGCCTGTGCCAAAGGCTTTTGGCGTTATCTTTATACCTATTGGTGCCTGTTGTCGCTTGTATTCGTTATGGTCTACCTTCCATATAACCTCACTGACCACTTCTGCATCGAAACCCATCTCGATTATCTCCTCTTTGCTCTTGTTCTCTTCTATATATGCATGCAATATCGGATCCAGCACCTCATAGGGCGGTAACGAATCGGTATCCTTCTGCCCAGCCCGCAATTCCGCTGAAGGCGCTTTAACTATGATGCTGTGTGGGATAACCTCCGCTCCCTTGAGTGTGTTATAGTATTCTGCAAGCTTATACACAGTGGTCTTGGGCACATCCGAGATGGCAGCCAGACCGCCGCTCATATCACCATAAAGCGTACAATAGCCAACAGCGAGTTCTGATTTGTTACCGGTGGAGAGAACGAGGTATCCAAACTTGTTTGAGAGTGCCATCAGGACATTTCCGCGAATCCTCGCCTGGATATTCTCTTCAGTCACATCGGGCGTGGTATCTTTGAACTCCTTTGATAGCATCCTCGTATATGCATTCACCGCCTCAATAATGGGAATAACCTTGAACTCTATACCAAGGTTCTCAGCCAATCTCTTCGCATCTTCTATACTGCTTGAGGAAGTGATTGCACTGGGCATCGCTACTCCAACGACATTATGCGCACCCAGAGCCTCTGTTGCCAGAACGGTAGTAAGAGCGGAGTCTATGCCACCGCTTAGCCCGATGACAACCTTTCTGAAACCGTTCTTCCGGACATAATCCCTTATGCCCAGTAGCAAGGCATTAAAAATCTCTTCTATCTCCGTCTCTCTCATCTCTGCCCTATCGGCTTCATCTGGGGGCGTTATCGGAGCGCTATCGAGAGTGGATGTAATAAGGCACTCCTTAAATTGTTCTCCTTCCGCAATTAGCGCACCTTTGTCATTAAATATACCGCTTCTGCCATCAAATACCAGTTCATCCTGACCACCAACCAAATTCACGTATGCAATAGGGACCTTATTCGCCCGCGCTCGCATTGCTATCAGTTCCCTTCTCAGTCTGCTCTTGCCCGCATAGAAAGGTGATGCGGAGATGTTCACAATGAGTTCAGCACCGAGTTCCACCTGCTTCTCCGTGGGTCCATGTCCATCCACCCAGATGTCCTCACGTATATTTATACCAAGCTTGAGGTTGTGCTTGGACTTACCCAGGTTGAATACGCGATTCTCGGTTCCGGGCTTGAAATATCTTTTCTCGTCAAATACATCGTAGTTCGGGAGGTGCATCTTGTGCTGTATGCCTATCAGTTTCCTATCATGGAGTAATGCGGCAGAATTATACAGAGTCTTCTTTGGTAAAGCAGATATATCGTAGATATTACTTACGAAGGGGGCATCGGAGTGGTCAACAAAACCGAGAATAACCGCAATATCTGCCGTTTCACTTAGTATTTGAGCTAAAGCTCTTCTATTCGCCTCGATGAATGAGGGTTTCAATAATAAATCTTTTGGTGGGTACCCGGTAATCACCAGTTCGGGAAATACCACTAGGTCCACACCACTATCACGTGCTTTTTTGATATATTCAATTATCTTTGCTGTGTTACCATCTATGTCACCGACGGTGGGATTTACCTGTGCAAGTGCTATCCGGATCAAGTTAGCTCCCACTATATCTATACATAAGTGTAATACATTAACATGTTGATAGGAGATGGACAATAAGGAAGTGGTAAGATGTGACAAATGTGGGAAGACTATCTCTGGCGATATCTATGAGTTCAAAGGTATGAAGCTGTGTGAGGATTGCTATATGGATGAGGTGATAGCTTCACAGCCGAAGAGATGTGCTATGCGATAAGTCCTCAAGATATTTCATCTTATAATCCCCACGCTTCCTGCTCCATAGCTAAGAAAGCTTGCAGTTCTTCTGCGGTCATCACCGTTGTCTTCACTTCTACCTTTGCTCCCATCTCCTCTACCGGTTCCCGTACACTCTCTATAAGCAGTTCGCGAATGGGAATACCAGGGAACGGAAATGCCAACGTAATGATGACTTTATCGCCTTCAACGGTTATATCCTTCAGTATCCCCAGCTCCATCAGCGTGCGATCTATAGCAGGATGCCTCACCTGCGCCACCGCATTACGAACTTTCTCTTCTGATATCTCGCCCATCTCTCTCTTTAATCTTTAAGGATATATGATATTATACGCCCAGGTCGGGATTTGAACCCGAGTCCGAGCCTCGACAGGGCTCAATGATAGGCCACTACACCACCCGGGCTTAGGCTTATATTGCTTATTTATTGTACTGTTATATTTTAAAGGTTACTAAGTTATACAATAAAAGATAGTAATCAAAGAAGGTGAAAAAAGGATGGCAACAAGGGGAAAGAAAGCAGCAGAGAAGGTAAAAGTATTGATGGGCAGGACTGAGCGGATAAGAAATATCGGTATCATTGCACATATAGACCATGGTAAGACCACGTTGACCGATAACCTCCTCGCGGGTGCGGGTATAATATCAAAGGAACTGGCGGGTGAGCAACTCTTCACCGATTTCTATTACCTGGAACAGGAGAGAGGGATAACCATATTCGCAGCAAATGTGTCCATGGTTTATAACTATATGGGTGATGATTACCTCATAAACCTTATAGATACACCAGGGCATGTTGATTTTGGTGGTGATGTGACGAGAGCACTGCGAGCAGTTGATGGTGCGGTGGTGGTTGTTGATGCAGTAGAAGGCGCTATGCCTCAGACTGAGACGGTGTTAAGACAGGCGATGAAGGAGAACGTGAAGCCTGTTCTTTTCATTAACAAGGTTGACAGGATGATAAATGAGTTGAAGGTAGATGCAAGAGAGATGCAGGTCAGACTTGCTAAGATAATAGACAAGATAAATAAGCTGATTCAGGGCATGAAAAAGGATAAATACGAGGAATGGAAGCTGGATGCAGCGAAAGGGAATGTTGTCTTCGGATCCGCGTTATATAATTGGGCTATTAGCGTGCCAACGATGGAAAAGACCGGAATTGGCTTCAAAGAGGTGTTTGAATACTGCAAAGCGGGCAATATGAAGGAGCTGGCATTGAAGTGCCCTGCGTATGAAGCAGTTCTTGATATGGTAACAGAACATCTGCCCAATCCACTGGTGGCACAGAAGTATCGGGTACCCGTGATATGGCATGGGGATGTCACATCAGCGATAGGGCAGAGCATGATAAACTGTGATAAAGAGGGTGAAGTTACTTTTATGGTCACCAGTATCACGGTGGACCCACACGCGGGGGAAGTAGCCACCGGGCGGTTATTCAGTGGTAGTATAGAAAAGGGCAAGGAGTTACTCATCTCTGGTGTTTATAAGAAAAATCGAGTACACCAGGTGAGTATATACATGGGTCAGGAGCGAGTAGAGGTGGATAGTGTTCCTGCGGGCAATATAGCGGCACTGGTGGGCATAAAGGATGCTGTTGTTGGCTCCACGCTCTCCACTGTGGAGATGGTGCCATTTGAGAGCATAAAGCATTACAGCGAGCCTGTTGTCACGGTTGCGGTAGAGGCGAAGAGCACAAAGGATTTACCAAAGTTGATAGAGGTGCTGAGGAAGATAGCGAAGGAAGACCCGATGGTAAGAGTGGAGATAAATGAGGAGACTGGTGAGCACCTGATCTCAGGGATGGGGGAGTTGCATCTGGAGATAATAACCAATCGGATAAATCATGATGAAAACATCCCGATAGTAGTATCGCCACCAATCGTCGTCTATCGCGAGACGGTGCAGGAGCATGCGGGGCCGGTCGAGGGCAAATCGCCGAACAGGCATAACAAGTTCTATTTTGAGGTAGAGCCATTAGGTGCGGAGGTGGTGGAGAAGATAAAGACAGAGGGTATAACGGTGGGTAAGGACAGGGTATGGCTGCGTGATAAGCTGGTTGAAGCAGGTATAGGGAAGGAAGAGGCTAAGAATGTCGTTGAGATCTTTGAGGGTAATCTGTTAATAGATATGACAAAGGGGATTCAATATCTGCGAGAGACTATGGAATTGATTCGCGATGGGTTCAGGGATGTGATGAATAATGGACCATTAGCGCGTGAGAAGTGCATGGGTGTGAAGGTGAAGTTAATGGATGTGAAGCTGCATGAGGATTCGATACATAGGGGTCCGGCGCAGGTGATTCCCGCGGTGAGAAATGCTTTGCTCGGTGCTATGCTCCTTGGTAAGGCTACCTTCCTCGAACCTATGGTGGAGGTATTTATAAATATACCGCAGAATCTGCTTGGCAATGTGACGAGGGAGTTACAGAGTAGGAGAGGGCAGATACTGGATATGCAGACCGAGGGGGAGATGGTATCAGTGCGTGCGGAGGCACCAGTCGCGGAGATGTTCGGCTTTGCAGGTGATATAAGGTCAGCAACAGAAGGTAGAGCGTTGTGGAGTACCGAATTCGCAGGGTTCAAGCCTATACCGCAGGCAATCTTCGTGGAGAAGGTGATGGAAGTGAGGAAGAGGAAAGGACTAAAACCCGAGATGCCAAAGTCCAGTGATTTCCTATCGTAGCGTAAGTAAGTAGGTAAAGGTGATATTAAACGTAGAGAACAGGGTCTTTCAGGAATGGATGAGGTTGAACTCGCTATAGCTATAGAAAGTGTAAGTGTCGAAAGGTTTGAGAAGAAGGGTAAATATCAATAACTATAACTTATAGTGACGATACTATGATGTTGACACGATAATAAGATACATTTACTTCCTTTTACCAGAAACTCATTAGAGAGGGGTATTATTTTTTGGGAGTTCTATTGTGTCATTCTCAGTGAGCAGGAAAGCATCGAAAAAAACTACGTGATAGGGAAGAGCGTGTATATAGATGAGGATGTGGAGATCGGAATCGGAGATGGGGTAAAGGCTCAGAATTTCGTTTCTGTTTATAAAGGGGTAAGGATAGAGGACGATGTTTTAGTTGGACCTTCGGGAACGTCCACAAATGATTTGTATCCAAGAGCTTTTAGCTGGGACGTGGAAACGATAACCATGACTGTGGTCAAAGAAGGTGCGAGCATCGGTGCGAACTCAACCATTGTTTGCGGTGTAACAGTAGGAATAGGCGAGTATGCGATGATCGGGGGCGGGTTCGGTAGTAACGAAGGATGTGCCACCTTTTGGGTTGGTGTATAGCAATCCAGCGGAATTGAAAGGTTTTGTGTGCTACTGTTTACGGATGAGAATAACAATCTGGGTTTCAGTATCCTGGAGAACGCATTCAGGAACGTTGGAGAGATATTGAAGAAGCGTGATCTGGTGGTTTTAGAGACGAGTGTACCACCGATGACCACCGAAAAGCGAGTGAGGCAATGGCTGGAAGAAGAAAGTGGATTAGAGTCAGAGTCAGGTGAATTCTACCTGGCACACTCGCCAGAGAGAATAATGACTGGATACAGCATTTCAAGACTGAAAGAGTTTCCAAAGCTTGTGAGTGGTGTTAACGGTGAGAGCGGAATGAAGGCTTTTGAAATCTATAAGGGTTTCATACCGAATTTGCATCTGGTATCTTCTGCACGCGTTGCGGAATTTATAAAACTCATAGAAGGTTGTTATCGCGACGTTAACATCTGCATGGCAAACGAACTGCTTAAGATTGCAGATGACCTGGGCATTGATTTTTACGAGGCAAAAGAGTATGCGAATCACGAATATTGCCAGATACATCTGCCATCTACAGGTGTTGGTAGGCATTGAAATTCCAGTGTATCCATGGTTTTTGATAAAAGAGATAGAGAACAGGGAGAAGTTTAGCTATATAAGGTTGCTGAGGACTGCAAGAGAGTTAAATGATGAGATGATTGAATACTGGGCGAAAAGAATCAGCGTAGAGTGTTTAAAGATGGATATGCCTTTAAGTGAGGTAAAAATATGTATCAGGGGTATAACTTTCAGAGAAGGAGTTAAGGAGTTATATCACAGCAGAAATCTTGCTTTAGTCAGGCTTTTGATGAGTAAAGGATTGGATGTGTTTGTTTATGATGATTTGTTTACCAAAGAGGAAATCGAGAAGATGGGATCGAAGTATTTAGAGCCAGAAAATGCCGATGTGGTTTTTGATTGTTTCAGGTTAACTTTAAAGGCGAGAAGGGGGGGGAATAAACAGGGGATGAAGAGTGAGATAATGGAGAACAAGGGTAAGATAAAGGAGAAAGAATGTGGAAAATGTAGCTGCAGTAAGACATGAAAATTTGGAGTTCCTAGTCGCCTATGACAGAGACTATGAAGGTGTGCCGAGATATATCACACCTAAGGGTTTTATTGAAAGACAGGGAATAATGGGATATGAAATGGAATATTGAGAAGAAATAAAAAAATGAGAATACTATTAGTTTCAACACAGGATTACATACACCATCCAGTGCCTTCGAGGCACCATTACATATTCGAGGAGCTGGCGAAGCGGCATGAGGTGCACGTGCCGCATTTTCATGTGAGTAGAGGCAAAGCGAGAGAGACGAGGTTGATTGTGCACGAAGCTACAATGTTTCCCTTCAGGGAGCCTATACTGCACTATACCCTGAATGCACCGTATCAGTATGCGGTATTCAAGAGGATAATAAAGGAAGAGGGGATAGACGTTGTTGTCGCAGCGCATATATTTGCCGGTGCAGCGGTGATAAAAGCGGCGAAGAAATACGGTGTTCCGGTAGTGTTCGACCTCAAGGACTGGTTTCCGGATTCTGCGGCGGCGTATTATAAAAATAAAGCATTGAAATGGATTTTGAGGGAGGGAGTGTGGTGGATTACGAAACATAATCTCGACAGGAGTGATAGGATAACAACAGTTTCACCTTCGCTCGTGGAGCGACTGAAGAAATACGGATATGATGCGAAGTTGATTACGAACGGTGTGGATACCGATATTTTTAAGCCGATGGATTCGCGAGCGGGGAAGAGGATGCTTGGACTGGATGAGGATTGTTTTGTGA
>Ga0190305_1000300_pt1 | contig 12603 bp, 18 predicted proteins | sample 48700723_MG_FD_161678 | JGI IMG/M metagenome (GOLD analysis project Ga0190305, IMG submission 161678) | Hydrothermal vent sediment bacterial communities from Southern Trench, Guaymas Basin, Mexico - 4870-07-2-3_MG | ecosystem: Environmental > Aquatic > Marine > Hydrothermal vents > Sediment ... | reverse complement strand
TGGCACAATCAATAAAGCCGGTGTGCCTAAAATCCCACCCATTTGTGGAAAACGAAATTAACAATAAAAGCAGCAAAAGTTCCAGAAGTCCAGGGTTATGGGTACGTTACCGCACTTTATAAAGTTTGTGAAGTCCTCGACCTCCAGCAGATAATAAATTACTATTCCTGCAGCATCCGGGTCATACAACCCGCAATTAGTCCGCCAATAGCATCATCCATGAACACCCCGAGGCGACTTAATATCCCCGGTTTCCTCGTATCATAATAGAAGAAATTGAATAATGCTCTTTTACCCCCTATGTATTCTGCAATATCCATTCCGATGAGTTCATCAGCCACAATAGAAGCTGCATCTGTCTCACCCGCACTGCCTGCCCTGCCCTTCTTTATCTCGTCCTCTTCCGCGTGCATCGCCGCTGCCAGTAGCAGTGCAACATTTGTATCTGCCGTTTCTTTCCTTATCCTCGATTCCAGCCGCCTGCTCAGCTCCTCCATATCCACATCCTCGCCCGCCACAGGCACATAAAGTTCCAGTGCGGTTTTCACCATCTCGTCCAGCCCAATGCCGCGTTCCTCCAGTCGCTTCAAGATTGGTCTATCAACCCTTAATGCATTGTGGGATACCAGAGCAGCTTTTACACCTTCTCTTACCACTTCATACACACTCCTGCCCAATTCCGTGCCCTTACCCGCGAAAGCTTCCTCCACCTCCACTTCCTCCTCTTCACCTCTATTTCTATTAGCGCCAGACACACAAGCGACCGCCACGGAATCGGTAACGTCACCGGTGAATAAGTCTCCTGAGCGGTCACGCACATCGAGGTCATAGAAAGCGGCAGTCTTCGCTTCCGTTGCCACTATCAACACATTTGCCATTGCTGACTGCGACAGTCGTCTATCAATCGTGAGAATAATGTTCACGGTGGAAGAGGAGCTGGAGGATGCAGGTACAGGTATACCCGCGGTTATAACAGCCGATATATCGCCTCTGTTTATTATTTGCGCATCACTCATAGGTACTGCGGTCATCATGCCCACCGTATCCTCCGGGCTCAAATTCTTCGCCTTGAGGAACGAATCGAAGTATTGGAATGCATCACCATCGAAGCTGGATGGCACCTCCAGATTTACTATCGTTCGCGCACTTCTATATCCACCATTGTAGAATGCAGAACTGAGCACATTGAAATCGCCATGCACCGCTATATAACCACTTGCCTTTTCTATCTCTATCTCTGCCCCCATCTCCATCCCGCTCTTAGATTAGTTAGATTGAATTAAATTAAGAAAAGAAAGGACAAATAAGTTATTAAGTTAAGTTTATGAGCGATAGAGGGAGCATAACGAGGCGAATAATAGAGGAGCACCTGGCAGAGGGCAAGTTCGAGCCCGGGGAGGAGATAGCGCTCAGGATAGACCAGACATTGACTCAGGATGCTACCGGGACGATGGCATACCTGCAGCTCGAGGCGCTTGGCATCGCAGAGGTAAAGACCGAGTTATCTGTGAGCTATGTTGACCACAATACCATCCAGTCGGGATTTGAGAACGCCGATGACCACCGCTACCTGAGGTCAATTGCCGCTAAGTATGGCATTCTATTCTCGAAGCCCGGGAACGGAATCTGCCATCAGGTCCACCTTGAGAGGTTCGCCATACCGGGAAAGACGCTGCTTGGCTCTGATAGTCACACGCCCACTGCCGGCGGTATCGGTATGATTGCAATTGGTGCAGGTGGTCTGGATGTGGCAATGGCAATGGGTGGCAGTCCCTTTTACCTATCATGCCCTCATGTGATAGCGCTTAACCTTAAAGGGCAACTCAACCCGTGGGTAACGGCTAAGGACGTGGCATTAAAGGTTCTGGAACTGTTCACCACGCGTGGTAATGTTGGTCGTGTATTTGAATACAAGGGAGAGGGCGTAAAAACTCTATCCGTTCCGGAACGAGCGACGATAGCAAACATGGGCGCTGAATGCGGCGTCACAACCTCTGTATTCCCCAGCGACGACAACACGCTTCAATTCCTGCGAGCACAGCGCAGGGCTCATGACTGGATTGAACTCATAGCCGCTGATGACCCTGACGGCGACGACTACGAAGATAGCGTTGAGATAGACCTGAATGAGATTGTCCCGCTTGCTGCTTGCCCTCATAGCCCCGATAACATAAAGCCCGTGGCGGAACTGGAGGGCATGGAGGTGAATCAGGTATGCATAGGTAGCTGCACCAACTCCTCTTTTAAAGACCTGATGACCGTTGCGAAGATACTGGAAGGTAAGAAGGTCCATCCAGATGTGGAGTTGATAGTTGCGCCGGGCTCCAGACAGGTGCTTCAGAATATCGCTATTGCTGGGGGATTGACTTCACTCATCAATGCCGGAGCACGAATTGCTGAATGCACCTGCGGGTTCTGTATCGGCAATAGCTATTCACCAGCAACAGATGCCGTATCATTACGAACGAGTAACAGGAATTTTATGGGGCGTTCAGGCACGAAGAGTGCGAAGGTCTATCTTGTGAGTCCGGAGACAGCCGCTGCGGCTGCTATCACCGGCAGAATTACCGACCCGAGAGAACTCGGATTGAAATACCCCCATATTGCACTGCCTGAGCAGTTTTATATAGATGACAGCATGATTCTCCAGCCCGCACGCACCAGTGCCACGGGGGTAGAGGTAAAGGTGTATCGCGGTCCAAATATAGGCGCTCCACCTTCGTTCTCACCACTACCTGATACCATCTCAGGGCTCGTAACGATTAAACTCGGTGACAATATCACTACCGACCATATAATACCGGCAGGGAGCAGGATGAAGTATCGGTCAAACATAGCGAAGTATGCGGAGTTTGTATTTGAACCGCTGGACAGGCAGTTTCATAAGCGAGCGAGCGAGACCATGAGAAAAGGGAAGTATAATATCATCGTAGCGGGCGATAGCTATGGTCAGGGCTCATCGCGTGAGCATGCAGCTCTATGTCCTGCATTCCTGGGTGTAAAGGCTGTGATTGCAAAATCGTTCGAGCGCATACACATGGCGAATCTCATTAATTTCGGTATCCTGCCCCTCATCTTCGATTCCAGAGCTGACTATGGTCTAATAGACAGGGGTGACGAACTGGAGATACCGGATGTGAGGTGGCGGTTAGCGAACAATGAGCAGATAGTAGTGAGAGATAAGAGCAAGGATAAGGGTAAGAATGGATATGAATTCAAAGTCCGCACGCAACTGACGAAACGAGAACGGAGCATCATCCTCGCGGGTGGCTTGCTACCGTATATAAAAAGTGGTATAAAAGGTGGAGGTGAGCGGAGATGAAAGCGCCAGAAGACATCTTACGACTCATCAACTTCTGCAAGACTATACAGCGTGCGGATACCGACCCGTTTGACCTGGACGTAAAGAGATTCCTCACGATTCTTAGCGAGTATGTGAGGAGATGGAAGAGTATAGACGACCTTATGTTAGATGCAGAGGCGATATCGGAGCTGACAAAGGTGATCGAATTACAGTGTAAATGGATAAAAGACCGCTCAGCATCGTTCTATATTGACCCCGCTTTGGTTGAATTCAAATTGAAGCTCATGGAACCAGCTCAGCTGGCATCAGCATTCTTTAAAGCGTGGCATCCAATTGTATCGCTGGACAGAATCACACCTGAGCGATTGAAGCAGGGTCTCGATTACTGGAACGCACTGCTACCACTGAGTGAGCGAAAGAGTGCTTTTGGTGCTGCTTCAACACCAGAAACAGGTACACTCAAACTGGATGATTTGATTGCACTCCATATCTTATCGCAGACCGAATTTCAGGAGCAGATACAGCAGGTGCTGAATGAGCTTGAAGCGCGGGGCAGAACAGAATACTATGATTTTGTGTATGGCGATAGTTTTGAAGACAGTGTAAGAAAGGCATATCTAACCAGTTATATAGTAAGTGAGGGTAAAGCAGAGCTTGATATCGAACCGCTGGAAGAGAAGATATTCATATATCCACGCAGTCGCGGTCAAAGCGGCGGTAGTGGTGGTGAGGATGAAAAATATCTAGGTGAGAAACGGTCTATTCCTATCGCGATAAGCTATGAAGATTGGGAGAGATGGAGCAAGAGGAGAGAGCAAGGGCAGAGCGAGCAGAGCGGAAGGTGAAGAAGGCAGCTCAGCTATTATTATTCCGTAGGCACAGAACGCCGGGCGTTAAAGCCTGGGAACTCAAGAAAGCACTCGGCGATGATTACATGGAGATAATTGAGATTCTAAACTCGATTCTGCTCAAACTCGGGATGGAGGTAAGACGGATAAGTGAGGGCGAAAAATCGGATAATGAGAGGTTCGTGGTTGTGCTCAAAGACCTTCTGACCGATAAAGCTTCCGGACTCAGGATAGACGATGTGGCTATACTATCTGCATCGTTAGCATATATCATCTCGAAGCAGGGGAAGGCGTCAAGGAAATCGGTTGAGGATTTCCTTGCTGAGAAATTCCCCAGACGCAGAGTTATACGCACTCTGGAGCGATATATCGTGCAGGGCTACCTGAGAGAGGATGAGAACTTGCTCTATATCGGATGGCGAACGCGTGTGGAGGTGGATAGTAAAACACTGATGGACTTGATTCTCACTTCGTGAGTTAATAGTTGCCACTCACATACATCCTAACCAAATGGAAGTGGCTTTCCTCAAGGCACCATATCCTCCCCGCTCCCTCCATCGATCACGAGCCATTCATCCCTTCTTATTTTGCCCTCTCTGATCGCTTTTACAATCTCCTGGGGTTTCGTGAGATGTCTTTTGTTGTGATTGATGATTTTGAAGTCGGTATGTTCAAGCCATTACAGTTCTCAGTTGTGAAAAGGACATCCTGTAATTGCTCATAACTCCCATTGATGTAATTTTTTATCTTCTTTGCTCCGTAAACCTTTTTCCCTTCCCTTTTGAGGTAAGTTGCATCCATGATTCGTGTGTTGGTGGTTGTATGTGGCAGGAAGTCGTTTAAGGAGATTTTACCCTCAATGAACAACTCTCCCAGCGCAGTTATCTGATTATAGTGAAAAGAACTGGAGAGACTGAGTAAACCTCGCTTCTCCGCGGCTTTTATCGATAGATTCGGCGCTTTTATCTTCGCAAGAACCAACTCTGAAATACTCTGGAATATGGCTGTATTGTTCTCTAATCCATTAGGAAAGGTTAATACGGTATATAAACCTTCCATAAAATTTATCACCTCCTTTTGTTTATTAAAAAGCGTGAATATTTTAAAAGATGATAGAAAATTTATAAATTGGATGTGGGAATATCAGTTATATTTTATATCAACAAATTTTAGATTATCTAAAATATTTTGTTCCTCCAACTGCATAATCTGTGCCACTAAATATCGATGCGCAAACCGATATTCTTCCACGCTCGTACTTTTGAAGAATTCATGTTTTGAGATATCATATACCGCATTTCGTATAAATCCTCTCATCGCATTTAACTTCTCTGAGGATTTTAGTGGCACTCCTTCCTGTAACCTCATAAATATATCGGAAATAATCTCATCATCGTCACTATTAACAACTATAGCCTCGACTTCTCGATTGGTAATCCTATACTTTAATTCTTCATCTACCTTGTCCAAATCATTAAATCCAGTAGGTTTAGTGACTTTTGGAGATGTTTTGTGTGTTCCTTCTATAAAATCAAAGATAGACTTTAATCTCTGTTGGCCATCCAAACAATCATATCGGATTTTGCCCTCACGTGGCTCAACCCACTGCTTCAGAAATATTTTACCTATGTCAAATTCCCTTAGCAATGAGTCAATCAATCGTTCTCTTTCCCGGAATTCTTTCCCATATATAAGATCTTTGAAACTCGGGATTGAGCGTTAATGTTCTGTTTTTATACATCTCAAGAAGATCCTTTATCTTAAAATTCGTGCTAGAAGTAGGATATTCCTTCACCTTAGCCATTTTACCTTCCTTGTTATATGGGATAGCAACCCCCTCCTTTAAAAATATTACTTAAACTTTGAAATAGGTTCATCATTAGAGGTCAGCGTATTACAAATCTGATTATTTGTTTACTCCTCTCAACAATGTCATCATATGTCCACAAATCGATTTGTCGGTTATCATCTCTGAATCTCCGTAAACGATCCACTTCTGAGTTATTTGTGCGACCAATAATTAAAATTCGCTTAGGACGGTATATTCTTCTTCCTTTCCTTCTAAAATCATCATTCTTAAAAAATTGCTCATAGTAGCGGTTAATCTGTGAAACCCCGTGAGTTAACTCATTACGCGGGTCTAAATCTTTGCCTCTTTTCACGAAAAGAGTGGGATAGGGTTTTTCTAACTCTACTAAATCATGGAAATCGTCGTATCGCTTTAGAAGAAAATCCGGCTTGTTGCCATTTGACTGTACCTGTGGTATCGCCTCTACATATTCAGGGCCAAACATCCACCAATTTTCTTCTTTCTCAAAAAACCGTTGAAGATCACTTTCTGAAATATCGGGATTGGAAAGCAACTCTTTAAGTTCATTAATGGCTTGAGATTTTTGCTCCAAATTTTCAAATGGTTTTAAAGATTGTATGATTTGTTTTTTAAGAATCCCTTGAGACTCCTCGCTCAACTTTTCAAATTCGAGGAAAACACAGCTTACATACTCAGAAAATAAGAGGTTTGTTGTAAAGTATTGAGAGGAATATTGAGAGAAGTTCATAACACCTTTAGGATACTCATAGAACTCTATCTCCCCGTCTTCATCACCATAACCACATTTGCAACACTTCTCATAGACCTGCCCTGTATACATTATTTCGGGGCCCATTTCCCTCTCTTGAGAAGAAACAGCTTGTACATCAGTGAAGTAAAGATTTTGGGGCGTGCCACATTTAAGGCACTTACCAACGATATATCCTTCGTCAATTAACTCCGCTCCACCTCCCCAAAAAAGTTCGAAATCATAAAGTGAAAGTTGCTTTTCATCTGTGAACTTTATGAGAAGATGATATATTTCTATCATTTCAAATTAATTTGTGTTTCATCATATTTAAGCTTATCGTAAGATAATTTATCGTCTTATACGTGAAAGAAACATGGAGAAAATTTCTGATTGGAAAGAAGGGCTTGTGCGCGCGAAAACAGAAGGACAGATTCTTTGCGGTGCACTGGCAATCGCCGATACCGTCGGAAGAGCGAGCGAAGTTCAAAGGTCTTGAATATTATCCTCCTAACGCAGATTACCGGTTCGAACTCGAACTTCACGAGCACCGCGATAAGAAGCTGTTACAAATTGAAGACACGGGAGGCAATATGCGGAACTTCCTGCGCTAGGGCGAATTTCGATTCAAAGTCGGTGATGAGGAGTGCACGCTTCAAGTGTATAAGAGCGACCCTCGCGAGGAACGGCTGTTTATCCCGTTCAAGGACGCAACCAGTGGTAAGGAGACCTACGGATAGATACGCCCAGTTCAAGGAAGAGAGCAATGCAAAGCGAAGCGGAAGACCTCGGTTAGTCCATTCCTTCTCTTTTTTCTCGCGAAATCGTGTTGAAATAGGAGGCGAAAAGAATGAAATCGCGATGACGTGCTGGTATGAACGTACCCACGTATAAAGAACATCTCTCATCGGGTTCTTATCTGTATGTAATTCTTAAATACTCTGGAATATGGCTGTATTGTAATCCATGAAAGGTTAATATATATTATCACCTCCTTTTGTTTATTAGAAAGCGTGAACATTTAAAAAGATGAGAGAAAATTTGTAAATTGGGTGTGGGAATATCAGTTATTTGAGCATCCTCGCATCTTTTGCTCAATAACCTCGGTTAACTGGTTGAAAGTACTGCACTCCCTTTTCATTTTCATTCTCAGTCCTATTCCATATTGTTGATGATTTGTTTATAAGTATTATAAGCCGAGGTAGTTAGCTCGTCATCGCCCATTTTCTTATAGTTAATGTCTTCTCTTCTCAGTTTCATTAAAGCTTGTCTGATTGTCTTACAACCACTTCTCTTATCGTGGATAAACACTTTTGCAATTTTCACTTTGCTAATGTTGTCCATTTTCAAACTTTCATGATTTTCTTTAATCCACTGTTCAGTGTATTCCAGTTGTTTTACAGCTTTGTTTGCATCACTTGTATTGAAAGTGCACTGCTTTATTTCTAAGATATAGATGAGATTCTTTTCAAAACAAATGACATCACAACCTTGATCAGAATAGTTCCTTTCAAAAGGCTCACATTTCAGTCGCGGCATCTCTGTTCTGCATATTCCCGCATGAGCGCCAAAGCCTCCCCTGACAGTGAGTCCAAGACCTCTTCAACCGTTTTCAAAGTTTCAACCTCACCAGTTTCATAAATCTTCACTTCTTCGGCTTCTTGCGTCTCATCATCCAGAAAATATACCTTCAATCCCGGGACTTCCCCTTTAGCGAAGAGATGCGCAAGCTTCGTGACAATGTAATCACTATGCGTTGTTAACAATATTGGAATAGATTTGCATTTATTCGCTATGAACTCTGCAACTAATAGTTGATGATTCGGATGCACATTCATTTCAGGTTCTTCTATCACGACCAATCCTTCGCCCTTATCCGGAGGTATAGACATCAAAGAGAGCAGAAGCGCAGAGAGTTGAACAACACCGGAGGATGCCTGTGATAGATGAACTTTCGCGCCCCTTCTGTCCTCATATAGCACTGTTAGTGTCTTTGGATCTAAGAGAAGTGTGCCATCGAGAATTCCTTCTCTTATCTCTCCGATCTTTCTCATTTCCACTGATCGAAAAGCATTCATCAAATTTGAGACAGATTCAAGTAACAAAGGCTTCATTGTGTATTTTAATTCTGGTGGGAGTTGCGGTGTTATTCCGAGCATTTTCGCACCATGTGATTGTGTGATTAGCTGAATGAGTGAATGAAGGTTTGAGAGAGCTGCAATTCTCTCTGCGGGTATGTATAAAGTGTGGATTGGGGGTGTTTTGCCAGATATTAACATTCCTCCACGCTCTCTGCCACCCATTATGTTGACGAACTCTACTGTCTCAATTGCTGTCTCTATCAGAGCAACTTTGTCAAATTCCTCGATTTTCAGTCCACCATCCGCTTCTATCACAAACCTCAAAGGAAGCTCCTTTTCCTCCTCAATTCTATAGCGAACTTCCACGACACTTCTACTTTGCCTATACCTTATTAGCTCTTTTGGCGAAAGCACTGGAAAATTTTCGGTTATTAACCCCGTCAATCTTTGAGATAAATCTTCTTCCTTGAGCCGTTCTTTTATCTCGGGTATATGCTGTTTCAGTATTTCCCTCGCAGACTCCTTATCATAGTATCCAGCTTCGAGCTTCGCTTTGCGTGCAAGTTCCCCCATAAGTTCACTTAATGCTGGATTAACCGCATCCCTCACATCTCTTAAGAATTTCATGAGCAGATAGAAGAGGGTTGCAAGGTATGTCTTGCCCGTGTTGTGCTGCCCGGTGAGAACAGTAAGGCTCTTAAGCTCTATTTTAGCATGCCTTACAGGACCAAAATCTTCTACTTCTATCCAATCCATGACCGATATCATGGCACTCCGTTTCATAGTTTAAGTTATGAACTTATTAACTTATAAAAGGCATACTTTACTTATTTTAGCATTACGATGTGGTGATGAGCGATAAGGATGATGAACCCATCTCAATAGAGGGAACAACGAGGTTACTACCAACATTTGTACCACCCTCAGAAACTGGTTTGATGTGATGAATCCTATAGGCTTTGCTCTTACATCCTCGAATTTCGCATTTATTCCCTACCGCTTCCATAATCCTTCTTTTTTAGCAGGAGTTAAAGCCTCCCTCATCCTCTGTGGATTGGCTTTCTTTTTATTCCACGTTCCCGTTACAAGGCCAAAATACTCATCATTCCACATTTCAGAATAAACCTCCTCTCTTCTTTTTCCTTTGCTTTGTTATATCCTCAATTCTATCCAAAAGAGTATATGTCCTTTCTGCTAAACCTCTTTTTTCCGCTATCTCTTTTGGTATTCTTTTCACAATCTTGCCACTTATAGGATCCCTCAATCCAACAGTCTTTGTATTTGTATAATGGTCTATCTTACCCGTTATTGGATTCCTGACGGCTTTCTTTTTCTTCTTAGGCATATAACTTCCCCCTCATTAAAAGCCCCATCCACTCCACCCCGCATTAAAATGCGGGGCATCCCTGGTGGCTTCTTAGGGCTTCTCAACTGAACCCAACCTCCTTTCCTCTGTCAAATTCTACAAAGAAATTATCGAGGCCATCCACTCTACCTAAAATTGGCGGAACATCATCACTTTCTGAAATACCTACGGGAGCATCAAATTCCATCTGACCAATCCTGAATTTTAAGCGATGAAGATAAACAGTAAGTTTGGAGTACGGGACAATCCCTCTTATTTCTATTTCATCTCCAGATTCTATATCCAAAATAAACAATTTACCCTGGCGATATGGCAATAAAGAAAGATCGGCACCACTATCCACAAGCATATCTTCGACAATCTACCATTCTTCATCAATCGCCGAGTATATTTCAAGATTTATCAAAGGTCTCAAAACCTTTTCAAAGGTTGCACTACCACGCTCTTTATACCTGAACGAAACTTTAGACAACTAATATCTCCTCCCTTGTAGGTATCCAAGCAAGTGCCACTCTTTTTTCTGGATTCTCCTTCTTGATTTTACGAAAGACCTCTTCCACATTTAGTCCTTCCCACACGATCTTACCATCGACCCTTATTACATATTTGTGATTTGCCATGATTTATTTTAAGTTTTATCTATTTAAATATCTTTGGTTAGACTCTGTGCAACTTAGGATCTGCATCGTGCTTATAAAAAGCCCCATCCACGCCACCTCGGAATAAATTCCGAGGCATCCCCATTGTTTTGGCTTTCCCCGTCTTATACTGTTTTTATCGACTTTTCACTCTAATCTAATCGCTGGAATCCAATCTGTGTATGTTTTTCCGTTCGCATCTGTGAACAAAGTGCATGTTATTGTTCCCCTGTTACTTCTTTGAAGGGTTCATGTATTATCTGAGGATATGTTACGATGGTATAGTGTGCATCCCCTGATTTAATGCTCTGTTTCTTTTCCCTTAAATCTCAGCGAAAAAGATGGCACAGTTATCCCTATTGCTCTCTCTCCCCTATATCGTATGATTATATCACTATCTAAGAGTTCGGCATCATCTGCAGCAGTTGGGGGTCCAAAACTTATATACAGCACATCTCTATCACGGTCGTAGTCAATGTCCAACTTTTCTAGCTCTTCCACCTTTATTGTCGCCTCCATAACACTTCCCTCCTAATTATCCTTTCGAGATGCAACACAGCAAGTAATACAATAAGTAATAATACACCCGTAAGTAATACACGCACAAAAAGCTCGGTAGGTAAAAGCCAAATAAATATAATTAAACCAACTGCAACTGCTATCCCAATTTTCTCAAGTTCCTCTGGCATTTTTATCCTCCTTCTTAGCTAAAGAAAGATCCATGAATCATTCTACCCCTTTTTCTTTCGACCTATTTTCTTTGGAGCGTTGTCGAATGGTGAATCGAATGAAGGAAAATCAAACGTGAGAGGCTAAATGGGGACATATCAAAAGGATATTGAACCTTTTTAGAAGAGGTGCTTTTCTCTTTTCCTACTTTCTTTCTATCTCGTACTCGTAATATATTTCTAATTTCTCGCTTTTTCTTCTCACTCCTATTTTTAACAACCTCCCTCAATTCTGTCCTCGTTATTGTACCATTATGTGCATCCTTATGGTGATTGGCACAGAGAACAACGAGGTTACTACCAACATTTGTACCACCCTCAGAAACTGGTTTGATGTGATGAACCTCATAGGCTTTGCTCTTCCTCAACGCTTATTTCAGCATCTCTTAACAGCCCCAACCTCTCCACCCCGCTTTGAAAAAGCGGGGCATCCCATGAGCCATGCCATAAGCCCCTTTACCCATCTTTGTCGCTTTTTCTTCTGTATCTTCCTTCTTCAACATCCCATTCTAATTCCTCTTTGTTCGGATCTTCTTCCTCCTTGCATCTGTACTGAATGACGTCGTAATCACCTAATTCAACTGGCTCTCTTGGTTCTGATAGTGGTTCTGGCTCTTCAATATCAATATATGGTATTTCTTCAATATCATTAACATCCTGCCGCTCTTGTCGTCTTTTTTTGTTATATTCAGCAATGCCTATCGGGGTAGTAGACGGGATGTCTTTTAGAGCAGATAGATCATACCTCGGTAATTTACTGTTCCACAGTTTATTGAATAACAAATTTAGAGATTCTAATTCTGATTTTAGATGTGTCTTATCAAAGTTGTGTAATTCTGGCGGAGAAGGCTCATAATATACATTTAACCCCCTCCAAAATGTCACCATTCAGCAAGTCTTTGTAGGCTTCCTTTATCCCTGAAACCCAATGAAATAGCGATGCCAACCAAAATGACACCAAGAGAAGCAATCTTTGTCACAGAAGACAGAGTAAATCTATGTATTTTATCTAAGGAAAACGCACCTTTTATTACTTTAAAAACATCCTCTATTAAAGACCTTTTCGGCTTAAACGACTTC
>Ga0190305_1000293_pt1 | contig 12925 bp, 9 predicted proteins | sample 48700723_MG_FD_161678 | JGI IMG/M metagenome (GOLD analysis project Ga0190305, IMG submission 161678) | Hydrothermal vent sediment bacterial communities from Southern Trench, Guaymas Basin, Mexico - 4870-07-2-3_MG | ecosystem: Environmental > Aquatic > Marine > Hydrothermal vents > Sediment ... | reverse complement strand
CATCAGGTGCTTGGCTGCAGACACTTTTCACGGGTTGACATGGTTATAAAGGATGGTAAAGAGCCCTATGTTCTTGAAGTTAATACTGTTCCTGGTATGACCACACTTTCAGACCTTCCCAAGGAGGCAGAGGCAGCCGGCATTTCATACGATGAACTTGTTGAGAGGATACTCCTGATGGGGATAAAGTGATTGGAATTTCTTATTTTCTAATTTTTATGATATTTGGAGTAAATCCTAACATGAAAAAAATAGCTGAGAAGATGGTTCCCAGAGTGGAATATGAGAAGGTTGATACTTCCTGGTTTGAAGTCTTATTCCCCATGGAATTTGGTGTAGTAAAATTCAGGAATAAAATTGAACCAATTACAATACAAAATGGCCATTTTATTGGCAAAATAAGTAAAAGAAGAGTGCGTTTTTTTGGGACCACCATTGGATGGGATTTTATACTGGCTCCAGATTCAATAATTGAAAAATCTGTTAAATACCTTGGTAGTCTGGGTATCAACTGTGTGAGAATTCACCCAATTGGGATATGGAATTACAGGTCAAAATCATTGAATGAAAAACTTCTTGAAAGACTTGATTTCCTTACCTCAGAATTAAGAAAAAATGGAATCTACTATAGTTTTTATACACCGATTATCTGCATATCTTCAGGGCAGGATAGTTTACCTATAAATCTTTACAGGGGTCTTGCCTTGCTTGATGAAAATAAGAGCATGGAAACCAGAGAGTTCTGGAAACAGCTTTTGTTACATCGGAACAAATATACTGGTATTAGATATTATGAAGACCCGGCATTAGTTTTTTTGATACTAAGTAATGAGTATTCGGTGTCAAAATTGTGGTATCAGAAAGGAGGTATAGATATACTGAGACCATTCTGGGCGAGATACCTAAAAAGCAAGGGATTACCTTATGTTGAAATTCCTGAGAAAAAAACAGAGGAAAACTTTGATTTATTTTTGAAATTTTCAGCAGAAATGGATTCAATATATTTTATGAATACAAAAAGATTTCTACGGTCTATTGGAGTGAAGATTCCTATTGCCTGTACAAACAATCCCTATTCCTATTATGAGCAAAAGATATTTTATAAGATTTCTGATTTTCTTGCAGTTCATAATTATGGAAGTTATTGTGGAAACTCAGCAGGAGGGTGGGTGAGGAATAGGAGCGAATTGCTTTTTAAAAATGGCAAACCGGGTGATTTCCCAACAAGAATGTTAACCGTAAATTACAAGAATAAACCGGTTATTGTTGATGAATGGAACATTGGTTATCCAATAGATTCAAGAGCTGAGGTGATGGTAATGGTTCCTGGTCTTGCAGCATTGTACGATTATGATGGGCTTTTTTATTTTGATTTTTTTGAGCATTATGATTATCTTATAAATCCGGAGAAAAAGAAAAAGTACTATATGACATCCCTTGAACAACCTTTTTCAATCCAGACTATTTTTTTACCTTCAATTTCATTTGCATTCAGGCAGTTTATGTTGCCCGTATTTACAGACTCCATTGTTGTAAATGTGGATCGAGCAGAAGGTGAGCTGATTCAACAGTTCCGATTTAATCCCTTTCCTGGATTAAGTAGTCAGATCTATTTCCAGAAGAGGGTGATTTTAAGTTATGAAAAAGGAGTTCCATATACAGAAATAGTAGAAAAGTTAGAAAAAAAGAGTAAGATCGTATTGTCTAATTTTGTCTGGGATTGGGAAAAAGGCTACATTGGGTTGCATTCAGACAAGTTTGCTGCATTTGCCGGGATTCTGGATTCATATTGTAAATTAGGAAACATAGTAATTCGAGGTGATAAAGAATTTGTGGTATTAACCATTGCGAGTTTAGATACCCTGAATTTGTCAAAATCAAAAAAGATTTTGATAACTGTAGGAGCAGATGCTATAACCAAAGGGGATAAATTATATACTGCTCCAACTTTTAATGGAGAAAAACCTATAATGTACTGGTTTTTGGGCAAAGAGTCTCAGAGGCAAATTGAGAGGATCCCTGGAATTTCTTATATTAAACCCGTAAGTATAAATATTTTTATCAAAAAGATGAATGGAGATATTTCAAACATTAGAGCATTTTCACTTGATTTTGAAGGGAATAAGAAGAGAGAAATCCCTCTACTATATTATATGGAGGGATTTGAGATAAATATCATGACTGGTGAGAGTAAAACTCCATATTATTTGATAGAAGAGAGATAACCGGAATATTTTTTCCGATGGACTATAATTTTGTGAGGAATACATAAATTCATGGAAGGATATCATGGACAAAATTAAACTTTTACCTGCTTAAATCAATTGTTTTTTTGTCCATAAAACTAAAACTTACTGTATTGTCTTTATTTACTCTCCATATAGATTTTCTGTTAGGAGACAAGGTTTTATGTCAATATCTTTTGAAAGGAGTCTATCCAGGATTATTAAAAGAAGTCCCCCAAAGGAAATCAATCCATCTCGCATCTTTTTCTCTCCGCTGTCAATGTGACATTTCTAAATAGTAATCACAAAATGCATTTTTGCACTTGACAAAATTAGAATAAAATTTTATAAATAAAACATGATAAAAGAATCGCTCAATTTAGGTAAAAGTCAATTATTCTGGGAGAATCGCATACCGGGCGATTTCCCAATAAGGATTTTAACAGTAAATTATCTGGGGAAATCTGTAATTGTAGATGAGTGGAATAAAGGATACCCAATTGATTCAAGGATAGAGGCCACAATATTGGTTCCTTGCCTTGCAAGTCTGTATGATTATGACGGTGCTTTGCCTGGTGTCTATAAGAGGGTATATTATCTTAAAAGTATAATTATTAGCCTTAATGAGGGTGAAAGTTGTAGCCAAATAGAAGGGCTTTTTCAGTTATATAGGCTTGATAGTAACGGAGAGATAATTGGTAAAATTCCGGTTAGATGGGAAGATAATATTATATCAGTAGAAATATTGACAAAAATTCATAAATTTTGTTATTACTTATTGAAAAGGTCATTAATGATACATCTACATGTTGACAATTGTATAATTTCTGGTAATATACATTACCAAAAAAGGAGCCATTATATTGAATAAGGAGGAGTATATCAGTTTGAAAGAATTGTGGAGAATTTTGCTGATAAAAAAATGGCAAATTATTTCTGTGTCTTTGGGCGCAGCAATAATTGCAATGGTTGTGAGTCTTTTTCTTCCCAAAACTTATACAGCAGAGGCAGTTCTTTTGATGCCAGAGGCTGCTTCAGGATCATCCGCTTTATCCAGTCCTTTAGGATTGCTCAGTCCCAGATTTACTTCGCAGCAAGGCTTATCTTCCCAGGTTATAAAGACAGTTTTGGAAAGTAAAAAATGCTTAGAGAAGGTTGTAAGAAAATTTAATCTAAATAAAGTTTACCATTCAAAGAATACAGAGGATACCATAGATTTATTACGCCAAAGAACCAAAATTGGTATTTTTAATTTAACAGGAGAAATCAGAATTCAAGTAAAGGATAGGAGCCCTAAACGGGCAGCAGAAATATGTAACTATTATATTTCAATGATAGATACAATGAATACCTTGCTTAAACTTACAAGTGATAAATCACTAATAAAAGTACTTGATTATGCTTCTCCCCCAAGGAAGAAATCTTCTCCAAAAATAAAAATAAATATGATAATTGCCTTTTTAGTTGCATTCTTTATAATAACCTCATATTATGTCTTTTCAAAAAATGACTAATAAAATTGTGGTATTTCTTGTGGTTTCCATTTTAATGTTAAGTATTTTATTACCAGCTATCAAATTTAAATATGCTATATTAATAACTTCTTTGATGTCTTTGGTCTTTTTGATATTTTTTTCTCCAGGAGGCATATGGTTGGTAATTTTATTTGTGCTTTTTATTGGTCCCCTTTTACCATATACATATCATTTGACAAAATTCTATGAACCTCATTTTGGAGGAGCATATCCTCATTTTGTTATTACACCTGTTTATGTAGCATTTTTGATAAGTGTATTACTTCTCTTTATATTCTATAGACATAAATTAAGTAATATTAAGATAGAAAAATCAATATATATATGGATTTTTTTCTCTATTTACTCTCTGTTAATTTCATTTATTTCTGCTATTAATATAAAGGCTTCATTTTATGAATCAATTAGAATGCTTGTGACTGGAGCTATTTGTATCATAGTTTATTATTTGATTGATTCAAACGAAAAGTTAAATAAAATTATGATAATTATAGGAATGATACTGCTATTAGAAAGTTCAATTGCATTTTTGCAGGAATTTTCTATACTCCCGAATGATTTGCTATTTGGAGAATCACAAAGTGCCTCCACGGTAATTTATGCTACGCAGATTTTTAAGAGACCTGCAGGAACTTTAAGAGAAACCAATACCCTTGCAAAATTTTTGTCTATGTATATTCCTATTTTTCTTATTCTAAGTATAGTTACGAAGGAAAGGATAAAAAAGGTGTTCTTCTTTTTGGTTTTAGGTTTCTCAGTATTAGCTCTTTTTATGACCCTTGGGCGCTCAGCGATAGTTGCGACTATTTTAGGCTCTTTTTTCAGCTTTTTTCTTTTAGGAAAGTTTGCAAAGGAACATTTGCCTTCTAAGAAACTTATAATCTCTGGTATATCTGTAATAATAGTTTTGGTTGCTATAGTCACTGGTTTATTATTCCAGTTACTATACCTCAGATTTGTAGTTTTTGGATGGTTGACTGTTGGGGGAAGAATAGCGCAATACCAGAATGCCCTCCATATAATACGGAGACATTTTTTCCTGGGTGTTGGTTTAAATAACTATACTTATGCAATGATGATGGAAGATGCGAGTGGTATTGCAGCAGTTACACCTCAATTCCCTGCGCATAATTTATATCTCCTGTATTTTGCAGAGACAGGTATTTTTGGAATATTGCTCTTTCTGACATTTATAATATTATTTTTTTTAAGAGGGATCAGAGTTTTGAATTCATTTGACTTAGATGAAGTTTCTTTGGCTGCTATCGCTGGAGGTCTTGGGGGATTCTCCTCTATATTAATACAGAGTTTGACAGGTTGGGGGGTCAGATCTATTAGTTTATTTAGTTTCTTTTTTTTATTAGGTATAATAATATCTTCAATAAATAATATAAAAACATCTGTATTGAATAATCAATTATGAGAAAAAAGAAAGTTGTTTACATTGTTTGGGGTTCTCCAAGAACAAGAGCAAAGGAACTTTCTAAAAAGTTTAATGCACGTTTGTATGGTGTTTTCTTTTCTTTCCCTCTCCCAGTTGTATTAAGATATTTAATCAGTACGATTAAATCTTTGCTGATTCTTATAAGAGAAAAGCCTGATTATATAATCGCGCAGGTTCCACCAATTTTTCTTCCATTCGTTGTATACATCTATTCTTTATTTTTTGGCGGTAAATATTTATTAGATGTCCATTCTGGAGAAATTATAGACAAAAAATGGCGATATTTTCAGCCTTTAAGAAAATTTTTATTTAGACGAGCATTCCTGATTTTAATGCATAACAGTTCAAATTTTAATAAAATAAAAAATTGGAAAGTAAACGCATTAGTGCTAAATGACCCAATACCAATCCCCCCAGATGTAAAATCTGAGAAATTATGTAATAATTGTAAGGAGGTAGTATTTATTTCAACATTTGGAATTGATGAACCTTTTAATGAGTGTTTGGGGGCTGCAAATATTCTTAAAAAGAAGAATGGTAATAAATGGCTATTTATATTTACTGGAGATTACAAATCAGCTAAGTTTTTACAGAAACATAAAGATATTATATTTAAAAATAAAGATATTATATTTACAGGTTTTGTAAATTACGACAAATATTGGAGTATTTTGAAGGGGGCCGATGTAATAGTATCATTAAATAAAAGAAAGGATGTTATTACGTGTGGATTATGGGAGGGTGTTGCCCTCGAAAAGCCTGTTGTCACAAATAATTATGGATGCATAGAAGAATTATTTGGGGATGCTTTAATTTATACTAGTAACGACGCTATTGCTATTGCCAATGCAGTAAGAAATGCATTTCTTAAAAGAAGCATTATTAAAAAGAAAATAAAAGATAGAAAAATAGAGATAGAGAAGAGATGGAGAGAAGTATTCTCTATGATTTTAAATTCTATGGAGAAAAAATGAGCTGGGATAAGTTAAAAAAAATTACATTCATAAGATTTAATATCTTAAAAGATTACTTGACAGTTTCTTCAAGTTTACTCATCTCCCGTATATTAGGAGGATTAATAACAATCTTAATTGCAAGAGCGTTAGGCAATATTGGATTTGCTTCATTCTCAGCTGGTTTCTTTATAATGACAATACTTGGCAATTGTACTGCTGGCATAGATAAGACATTTGTTTTTCAATTTGTAAGCCTTAAGGGGAGACAGAAAGAATCTATTTTATCACTCTATACCTTATTAAAGCTTTATATATGGTTGTTGATAATGGTTGTTACAATTTTAATATTGTTTTTTTTCAGAAATTCTTTTAACTTTGATGTTAGATTCGCAATATTTGGAGCAATCTTTTCAGTCTCTTTTTGGATTCTTAATTATATCTCATCTATATACCAAGCATTACAGAAATTCAAGTTATATGGTAAAACGCAGATAATATATTATCTTGCTGTTTTTTTAATGGTTATGACTCTTTTCCTTCTAAAGTTCAATAATAGTTACTTATATTTATCTGTTTATTTTGTGGGCGCGCTTGTTCTGGCAATTCTTTTGTTGCCTTTTAAAAATCTAAAAATTATTTCTTCCCAGAAGGGACTGGCAGAATTACTGCAAAAAGCAAAGTGGCTTATTTTCTCAGAAATCGCTTGGTTAATATTTGTAAGATTAGATTATTTTACAGTATCACGGTTTATATGTCCGGTTGATTTAGGCAATTATGCCCTTGCCCTGAGAATGATAAATGTCATTACGATTTTTGTGAGTTCTCTAAGTCTGTATATACTACCAAAAGCTGCTGAAATAGATTCATTAAAGAAATTGAGGAAATTCTGGAAGGTTAGTTTAGGCATTGGTATTTCATTAATTGGATTTAATATAATATTATTTTTACTTGCTAAACCGATCGTACTTATTTTCTTTGGAAGAGAATATCTTCCTGCAGTCAAGTTTTTCAGATTAATGATATTGGCATACTTGCCTACAATCTTTTTTCCACCATTCAAATACCTTATTTTAAGATTCAGTAAAAAAATACATTATTTCATTTTCAACGGTATATTATTAACAACCTATTTAATATTTCTGAGGATGTTCGAATTGAAGTTTGGATCTAATGGCCCAATATTCATAAAAGGTTTAAGTTTTCTGGCGACCCTATTATTTGGCGTAATATTGTATTTAACAAATAAGAGAAGAAATTTAAAGTAGGCTTTGAAGGAGCTTATAATTTTTATCTAATCTGTTTAAATATTCATTGCGATTAATGAATATTGAGTGTTGTAGCTTTTCAAAATTATCAAAAATCTCTTCGGTTAGATTAAGAAAGGATTTAGTACTAAAGTTATCGATAGTAAGGGTAAAATCATTCATATTTATATAATTCATAAAATCGATTATCTTCTTTGAGTAAGAGATTGCAATCATTGGGGTTAATGATGAAAACGAGAAAATTAAAGAGTGCAATCGCATACCTATTGTTAAAACGGTTTGTGCGTATATCGATTTTAACTGATCGAACGTAGGCACTTTTTGCAAAATGAAAATATTTTGCTTATGATTCATTTTTGAGGCTACATAATTCATTATGTCTTTATCATTGTCAAAAGGAACTGTACGGAATGGAAGAAATAGAATTTTTGCGTTAAATTTTTCAACTATAATATCAAGAGAATAAGCAAGAACAGAAAGAAAGTTGTTAAATGATTTCTCATTGGTTTGGAAATATCCTTTCTCAAACCAATTTCGAAGACTGACTACGATAAGAGGATGATCTATATCGAAGTTTCGCTTGCCCTTCATGTTCGACAATAATAAGACCGCGGGATCACCAGTGACATATATTTGTTTTTGGACTCCCAATTTTTTTAATCTTTCTTTAGAATATGGATCTCTTACAGTCAAAATATCAAATTGATTAAGAATTCTTTTTAATATGTCTCTTGATTCATTAAATATTATATTTTCAACGCCTGCTGAGTATAGCATAGTTTTATATTTATTTTTTAAAGCTATCATTGGTATTTCCATAAAATTTTTAAGTGCGGTAGGTGTATTTTCGTAATCTTTCAGTATCCCACCTCCTCCCAAAATTAGGATAGAAGAAAAACTCCTACTGTTTAAAAAGAATTGTGCCTTCTTGAATATATAAGGATGAACTGAAGTTTTTTTGTAATCCTTATAGATGAGATCGGGCTTTTTGCTAAGGATTATTGTTTGATATTCTGATAGCGTTTCTAATTGGCTCAAAATGCATTTTAGGATTGCTTCATCTCCGAGATTCCCGGCTCCGTAGACACCATAAATAAATATTTTCTTAGCCTTTTTAAATGGAGAGGTTAGTGGATAAAATAATTTAAGACTATTTGTTGATTTCAAAAGCCTTAATTTTGTCATAAAGTTCATTATAGTTAGAGTTAATATTTTGTCAAGACCCTAATTTGACCTTGTGATTACTATTTAGAAATCTCATGGGTTATTACTATATAGAAATGTCACATTGAGAAAGGAGGAAAGGATGAGAGATGGACTGATTTCCTACGGAAATCAAGGGATTGCGGGAATTAAAAAAGCGGGTATCACTCCTTATAAAAAAGGAGGATACCCATGGAAAGATACGAGGTAACCATGAAAGAGATTACCCGGTATAAAGTTATCAAGGAATGGGAGGAAGGCAAGGTTAGAGGTAAGGAAGTAAGTGTATTGCTTGGGATAAGTTACAGACAGGCATTAAGGTTGAGGAGGAGATTCAGGCATGAGGGTATGAAGGGGCTTATTGACAGGAGAAGTGGGCATCGTGGTATTAGGGATGAGGTAAAGGGGGAGGTAGTGAGATTATTCAAGGAGGTTTATGGGTCGCGGTTTAATATTCTGCATTTTAAGGAGAAATTAGAGGAGGAGCATGGGATAAGTATATCCTATGAGAAGGTGAGGCAGATACTGATAGAAGCAGGGATACACAGGGTAAAGAGGCGTAGGCGTGGGTACAGGAATACAGGAAAAGGAGGCGGCGGAGGCCTGGGAGAGGGATGTTGATCCAGATGGACACATCAGAACATGAATGGATAGAAGATTTGGGAAGGAAACATTTGATTTGTATGATAGACGATGCTACTGGGGAGATTGTTTATGGGCGATTTGAGGATACAGATTCCACATTCACCAATATGGCAGGGATAAAGGAAGTAATAAAGAGAAAAGGGGTATTTTATGCTTTATATGTTGATAGGGCATCTCATTTTACCACTACAAGGAAGGGTGGGATTCACTACGATGTAAGAGAGGAACAAGGGATGACAAATATAGAGAAAGCACTTGATGAACTTGGTATTACTTTAATCAAGGCGAATTCACCTCAAGCTAAAGGTAGGATAGAAAGGGCGTTCAGGACACTTCAGGACAGACTAATAAACGAGATGTGGATAAAAGGCATAAAGGACTATAAAGAGGCTAATAGATACCTTCAGAGGACATTTATACCATTTTACAATAAGAAATATGCTAAAAAGGTAAAAGAAAACTTTTATAGACCTCTTCCAGAAGATATAGATTTAAACCTTGTGTTTACGAAAAGAACTGTAAGGAGAGTGAATAAAGACAATACAGTAAGTTTTATGGGAGAAAAGATACAATTGATGCCAACAGGTAAAAAGCTGAATTTTGTCCGTGCTGAAGTGGAAATAAGATGGTCACATAAAGAATATATATGGATACTCTACAATGGAAATGTTATACTGAAAACAAAACTCTCAAAGAAAAACAAAAAAGCCCTCAAGGAGAAAAAAATTGAAAAATTGCTTAGCCAGAGAAGATATGTTTGAACCTAACTATGTGACATTTTTCATAGTAATAATATGTGACATCCTGCGTAGGAACAACAGCTCTATCCTGAACAAATCAGGAAAACATGGAAATTCAAAAACTCCCTTTATAACATCTTTTCCGCAATTTTAACTCTCCTTAATGCAGGATTGAGGTTTTATCTTCATATTTTCTATGATATCAGCAATTTCAGTGAACTTTTTAAACCCATTATCATACCTCTTTTTTATTCATCCTGAGGGCTATAAATCGTATACTTGACATCTTTCAAAAGTTAAATATTATCAAAATATGGATAAGATGCATAAGCGATATAAAAGAAAACATGTTCTTTTTGTCGTAGAAAATAATCAAGTACCACAGGATACAAGGGTATGGTTAGAAGCTAAGGCTATAAAAGAACAGGGATACAATGTGAGCGTAATTTGTCCCAACGCAAATAAGGAACGTGTTCCATACAAGACCTTAGATGAAATCCATATTTATCAATACCCATTTTTTATAGAAGGTTCTTCAATTTTTAGTTTACTTATTGAATATCTTTTATCATTTTTTTTTATTTCCATCTATGCATTTAATATTTATAGAAAAGAACCTTTTCACATCGTTCATCTTGCTAATCCGCCTGATTTTTTAATTTTAATTTTTCTTTTCTATAAATTGTTAGGAATTAAAATCATATTTGACCACCATGATTTGTCACCAGAACTTTTTCTTGAGAAATTTAAGAAAAAAAACGTATTTTATAAAGCACTTTTGTTTTTAGAGAAATTTTCTTATAAATTTGCAGATGTTGTAATAGTGACGAATAATTCTTTTAAAGAAGTTGGGCTAAAAAGGAACAATGTTGACGTTAAAAAAGTGCATGTTGTTAGGAGTGGACCAGACATATCCGTTGTTCATCCTTATAGAAAGAACAAAAATTTTAGAAAAGGAAAGAAGTATATTATTGGCTATGTTGGAAAGATTGATAAACAGGATGGTTTATCTAACCTTGTGACCTCTGTGGATTACTTGGTTAATCAAAAAAAATTTGATGATTTTAGAGTACTTATAATTGGTAACGGCACTGAACTTAATAATATTAAAAGAATGGTGTCCCAGAAAGAACTTGATGAGTATTTTATATTCTATGGGCCGGAATACAATAAAAAAAGGTTATTTACTCTTTTATCTTCTGTTGATATCTGTATTGATCCACAACCAACTTCAGATTTTCAAAACAGAATTACTTCACTGAAAATAATGGAGTATATGGCACTCGGGAAACCTATTGTACAATATAGAAGTATAGAAGGAGAATATACTGCCAAAAATGCATCATTTTATGTTGAGAACAATGACCCATTTGCTTTTGGAGATGCGATTCTTATGCTCTTAAAGGATAAAAGACGAAGAAAAGAAATGGGAGAATATGGCATTAGAAGGGTACGTAATTTATTGCAATGGGAAATTCAAAAAAAGAAACTAATAAGGGTTTATGACGAATTTTTTTCTTGGGGAAAATATCATAAAGAAGAAGCATAAATAAACATGAATTATAAATTTTATGTTATTCTGTTTGTTCTTTTTTCACTTAATACTGCAGCAAATAGTAAATCAGGGGTTTTCTATGATTGTATATTATTGTATAATAGCAACAATATAAAAGACAGTGACATAAATTTTAAATACATTGCAAAATTTTACGGATTAAAATATAAAGAAATCAGCATAAATACTTTCAATATAAATGATTCTACATTCAGAAATGGGAATAATTATGTTAAGTCTATCTATATAGATTTCAACAACTTAGAAGATACACCTCAAATAGATTCTCACGAGATAAATATAATGAAAAATGCAATATACTATGGAAGCAATCTTTTTATTGCTGGAATAAACGATTCTTGTTCATTGAACAATATTAAATTACTTACAGACTCAGCATTTATAACTACTGAATTTATAACGAATAACGATGGCTGGCATTTTTCTGACGAAAATGATAGTATAACTTCATCATTCACTAATAGTGTAGTAGTTAGTGGTGCTTTTAAAAATGCATTTTCTATTCAGGCCTTGAATAGTATAAATTTACTTACAGATGTTAATCAAAACAATACAATTTTTTCATACATTCAATATGGCGAGGGTAAGATATTTTTGGATGGGAATATTATTACTGAAAATATCGAAGACTCTGGAATGTCAAAGCTTTATAATGCGAGTAATCTCAATAATATTTTACCAATGATGATGTTTCTAAAATATTCTAATGGGAACAGGTGTTGGCACAACGAACATAAATATGCGAATTTAACTATTGATGATCCCTACTTTATAGAGCCATATGGATATTTAATATTTCATGACCTTTTATATGAAATGGTAGTACACAACTTCCATACTACAATTGCATACATACCTAAGTATTTTGATTGGCCTCAAGATAGCTTTGTTATAAGTCTTTTCAGAAATTATCCAGACAAATTTTCCATTGTTCAACATGGGAATAATCACGATGGTTACGAATTTATATGCTATACTCAAGAACAATTGGATTCATTAAATAAACTTTACAATAATAGATGGATAAATCAAACCCCTCGGCCTTTTGATGACCAGGAATGTGACATTGTTGAGGGACTAACGAGAATGTATGAACTGAGTAAAAAAACAGGTATAGAATTTGGGAAAATAATGATATTTCCCTGGGGGATATCCCTTTCTCCTACCTTAGGTCTTCTTAAAATGTATAATTTCAATGCAACCGTGAATGGACAAACGTATCCTTTTTTATATCTTCAAGGTGACAGTGATAATAACTATGATTTTGATATGCGCCCTGCAAATATGAATTTTAGAGATTTTCCTGCTGTCGGTAGAAGGCATCCTTGTTCATCTT
>Ga0190305_1000290_pt1 | contig 13040 bp, 15 predicted proteins | sample 48700723_MG_FD_161678 | JGI IMG/M metagenome (GOLD analysis project Ga0190305, IMG submission 161678) | Hydrothermal vent sediment bacterial communities from Southern Trench, Guaymas Basin, Mexico - 4870-07-2-3_MG | ecosystem: Environmental > Aquatic > Marine > Hydrothermal vents > Sediment ... | reverse complement strand
AGAATAGCAAAATTTTTAAATATCAAAATTATATATCACCCACACCTAACAATAACATGTACCTTTTGCAAGGGGAGACAGCATCTCGAAAGAGAAGGTAGGTGCCGATGGGAATAAAAACGAGGAGTAGATGGGAGATTATATTGGATACATTGAGGGGGATACATGAGGAGGGAGGGGCAGCAAAGAAGACGCGCATCATGCAGAAGGCATATCTGGATTGGCGCAACTTCAAGAAATATTTCGATTTCTTACTGGAGCATGGTTTTATAGAAGAAGTTGACTCAGGGGGTGTTAGCTCTGAATACAGACTCACAGATAAGGGCAAAGAGATAATGCAGAAATTGCTGGAGATAGAGCGGATGCTTCGGTGATCACACTTATTCCTTATTATTTATTCATTATTCATGGGGCAGTTCCAAAAATTCTACACCTAAGGGTTTTATTCGAACTTTACTACCTTCGTCCATACGCGATATGAAACCGAGCTCAACGAACAGCTTGAGGACGGGTGCGAACTCCTCCTTTGGTAATGATATCTTCTCCTCTATCTCATTTAACGAATGCCATTGCGAGTCTTTAAGCAGTTCTAATACCTGGTCAAAGAGATTCCAATTCAGGCTTGATTCTTTTGGTCTATTCCAGGATAAAGAACCTTTCCCTATTGACTCCGTCTTTGTATATTCACCCATCGCCTCTTTTTCCATCCCCGTTATAAAGAGGAAATAGGGGGTATATATAGACAATTTTAGTTAATATTATTGTAAAGTTTTCCCCTCTTGCTTCAATAATCTCGATACTACATTCAGTACCAGCCCCATAAATATGCTGAACACGCCCAAAACGATGAAAAAGCCTGCAAGTAAAGTGAAAGGTATAGAGAAGTATCCTGAGCGGTTATAGAGTTGCAGGAGCTTCAAACCGAAGAATAAACCCGCGATTGTCAACGCCAATCCCGGTATTCCCATAAATATCAATGGTCTCTCCTCCGCTATCAGCTTTACGAGTGCACTTAACACACCCACACCATGCACTACCGGGTTCTTCGTCGGCTTCTCACCGTTCCTATAATTGCATTTGATCGGGACCTCCTTTATTCTGAGCCCCAGTGCTTTCGCTGCCAGAAGCATCTCTGATTCTATTGAAAAACCATTACCACGCAGGTTCTCTCTTTTTAAAGCATCGAAAGCACGGCGATTCAAAGCTCTGAAGCCCGACTGCGAGTCTGTAGTCATACCACGAATCGCAGTTGTATAATCAAGCACTCGCCTGCCAATTCTGCGGTAAAAAGGCATCTGCGCAGGGTTCCTGAATCCGATGACCATATCCGCAGTGCCGTCTCTAAGCGGCTCAATCAGCAGAGGTATCTGAGCGGGATCATGCTGTGCATCTCCATCGAGCAATACAAGAATATCAAACCTGTCACTGGCTGTGACATATTCCAGAGCAGACTTGATTGCCGCTCCTTTACCCCTGTTCATCGTATGAGAAATAACCTTCGCGCCCGCGTCACGCGCTATCTCCGCAGTTGCATCTGTTGAACCATCATCAATCACCAGTACCTCATCTACCCGTCTTCTCGCCTTCAGGACCACGCTCCCAATGGCGAACTCTTCATTGTAGCACGGAATAGCCGCAAGAACCATCATCTTCCTTCTTACCTTTACCACTCACCCTTCCCCACCTCCCACACATACTGAGTACTACCTGAGTACTCCTACTCCTATTGAAGAAGATGGTATATAAAACTTTCTATCACTACCCACCGCCCGTACCCAGACGCCCTGCCAGCGCTTCCGCTTCCGCCTGTGCCTTCCTCATCAAATACGGTATCGTCTCCCGGCTGTATATACAGGCGTTCAAACCGAGATTCATCGCCGCTACATGTGCCTTCTGAAGTAGCGGTCTTATCGTTTGTGGTGTCGGATACGCGATATGAAATGCAAGAGCCTGTGATTTTATACTCGCTTCTATCAACAAATCGCATATAGTGAAGCTGGTGGGATACACATACTTCAGGTTCGTGGCGAGTGATATAGCCCTCTTTGCCGCTTCACATAGCTCAGATATATATTCAGATGGCTCTTTGCGGAGTACTTCTGGCTTGAAGAGCACCCCCGAGTCACGCTCATAGACCGCAGCCAGATCAAGTCCTTCCTTTACCGGATAGACTCCGAGCTTGGCTAATATCTCTGCTACCTCCGGTGTTACGCGCTCGCCCTCCTTCACCACCACCGTCCTCTTCTTTATCTCCACCTTACCGCCCGCTATACCTGCGGGTATGCCGAGGTTCTGTAATTCACCGACCACCGGTCCTGGCTTGAGCTCCGTGGGTCCCGCCTCGAGCACTATATCATGCGGTGCAACCGCACCTGCTTTTATAGGCGCCGGTATCTTACTCGCTTCTGTCAGTCGGTAGAGCTCAAAAGCCCCGAGATTCGTGAATATCAGCGCCATCTGGTCATCTATGTAATCAACCATCTCCTCCATACCGCTATCCCTGAACGATAAGGCAATCAGGCTATTCTTGGATACACGCAATCGGGCATTATCACGCAATTCTCGCCTCAGCCGCTGAAGCTGACGGGCTCCTATTCCCCTCACCTTCGCTATACCCACCGTCTTATACGACCTGATAAGGTCTGCTATAAGCGCTATCTGCTCCTTCCTCCATGCCTTTCCCCGCTTTATCTTTAATCGCCTTCCCATCTCACACTCACACCACCCTCACTGCGTGCCCCATCGTCGTCTTCATGTAAATAGAAGCGATGTTCTGCCAGCCACGTTCCAGATGCGACTCAACCGCTTTTATCACTGCCGCTGCGTTCTCTGCAATGGCTCTTACGTCCATGCCCTTACGTCCTATACTCACCCAGATTGTAGCGGTCTTGGATTTTATATTCACGGTTCGCCGCAATCTCATCAGTATCTGCGTTGGGTCAACCCCCGGAGGTATCGGAGTGGGCATCTTACCTCTCGGTCCAAGAATGGTTCCAAGACTCCTCCCTATCTGAGCCATCAGAGATGCATCAGCAGCGAAGACATCATACTTCTTCACCAGCATCCTCGCTTTCTTCTTATCCATTCGCTTCAGTTCCGCGGGGTCTATCACCTCCGCACCTGCTTCTCTCGCCTTTAATGCTATCTCACCAGATGCAAATACACCTATCTTCGGCTCACGGAAACTATTCGGTAAGGTAACATCAAGGTTTAACCTGTTCTTCGGCTGTTTCAAATCCACATTCTTTAGATTTATGCACAGGTCTACACTCTCTACGAATCCTCGCTCCTTCGAGCTAAGTGCCTGTTCCACTGCCCCCATTATCTCTTCTGCTTCCATCTTACTTTTCTATCACCCCGTCATATTTGCCTGCTTCTATATCCTTCATTATCTCCTTCGCATCCTTTCCCTCCACCTTCACTCGCATTGAGACGCAGGTGCCTATCACCTCCTTGACAGCGCCCTTCAATGTCTTCGCTAACATCTCACCACGCTTCTTATTCGCTATCTCTTTTATACGCTCGATAGATATATCACCTATGTAATCGGTTGTTGAGTCTGTCTTCGCCTTCTCTATCCCCAATGCCTCCTTTATCAGTGCCGCGGTCGTTGGTGTATCTGTACCCATTGCTCTTCTACTTATTTTCTTCTTTTACTTTATATATTTATATTCTTCTCCTGGGCGAAGGCGTATTTAGTAAAAGGTAAAATGGTAAAAATCCGAAGGTTACACTACCGAAGATGCGAGCGGAGGAGAGGGAAAAAGGAGTCCAAAAGGCGTAAAGAGACGGTTGAGTGGTCTTTCGGAAATATTAAGCATAATCTAACTAATACTACGGATTGTTATCTTCTCAGAAATGTTGATAGCCCTTTATAGCTATCACTTCCCTGCTTGTGCCTTCTCTGAAGTATATCCCCGCCTCCTGTGGCATTACCCTGCCTATGATACTCATATCCACCTCTTTCCGCAGCCGCTTCAGTTCCGATTCGCTGATTCCGGCATCGAGCGTAAAGAGCAGTTCATAGTCGCCACCATAATAGATGGCAAGTTCTAACGGGACTTCAGCACTTGATACGGGCACTTCCTCCTTATATAACTCGAACCCCACATGACTACGTCGCCCCAGTTCCGCAAGTGAAAGTGCAAGTCCATCACTTATATCAATCATGGAAGTGACCATACCGGACTCAGCGAGGATTATTCCCTCATTTACACGCGGTATAGGCTGAAACAGAGCTCGTTTCGCGGCTGCCTCGACATCATCTGAAAATTTCATACCCTCTTCTATTATCTTCAAGCCCACCGCGGCATTTCCTAAGCGCCCTGTCACACCGAGGAGGTCGCCAACCTTAGCAGTGGACCTCTTCACCGGTTTGTTCACAAATCCAAAGCACGTGCCCGTCAGGATAAGCTCTTTGCTCCTTGTTACATCACCACCAACCACAACAACATTGTATGCGGATGCACATGTCTCTATACCTGCCATAAGCGCATCTAAAAAATCCGTATCTGTATGCTCGGGAATGCCCATTGCGATAACGAACGCAAACGGGTGAGCGCCCATCGCCGCTATGTCGCTCAGGTTCACAGCAACCGCACTCCAGCCCATCTGGAATGGTGAGATGCCGCTTGGGAAATGTGTGGAACTCTGGACTGTGTCGGTGGTAACAACGAGGTAGCGGTAGCCTGCACTTGCGCTCTCAAGGTCTATAACCGCGCAGTCATCTTCTCCCGCACCCACTGTTACAGCTTCACTGCTCGCTTTAAATCGCCTGGTTATTCGTTCTATCAATCCCGTTTCGCCAAGTTCTTCTATAAAATGCCTGTTATGGCTGTTTCGCATAATATAAAATATAATAAAAAGGAAGTGATGATAAAAAGAGGGATAAAATAGAAAATAGAGAATAGAGACGAGATGATAATAGCAGAAATTGCGGTCGTCCCGATAGGAACAAAGACGCCGAGCGTAAGTAAATACGTATCAAAAGCAGTAGCCGAATTGAAAAGGCTGGGATTGAGACCCGAACTCACCGCTATGGGCACGATATTTGAAGCAGAAGAGATGTCCGTAGTCTTAAAGGCATTTGAAGCGGTGCATGAATCGGTTTTCGAGCAAGGTGCGGAAAGGGTCGTTACAACCCTGAAGATAGATGAGAGGAGAGATAAAGAGGGGACAATAAAACAGAAGCTACAATCAGTCGCATCAGTCCAGAAATCGGTAAATCTTTGACTTATTGGCTTATTCTTCAGGTATCCCGAAATACCCATTTATTGACTTCGCTTCAAGTCCGCATCCACTCTTCTTCATACCCAGTATAGCGGATGCAGCCGCCTTCGCCGCCTCCTTCGTTGTTATGTATGGCACATTGAGGTCAATGCAAGCCCTTCTTATAAGATATCCATCCCTGTACGACTGCCTGTCCGTGATTGTGTTTATCACCAGCTTTATCTTGCCTGTGCGCATCAGCTCTATCACGTTTGGCGAGCCCTCGTGCAGCTTCTTCAACTCCTTTACAGCGAGCCCCCGCCGCCTGAGATAGGTAGCGGTGCCTTCAGTAGCAACAATCGCCAGTCCCGCCTCCCTCAATTTCCGCACCACTTCCACTATCTCTTCCTTGTCCTCATCGCGGACGGAGATGAATATCATAGCGTTGGAATCCAGTGGCAATGGGTTCCCTGCCGCAAGTTCCGCCTTGAAGAACGCTCTATCAAACCCATTATCTATACCCATCACTTCACCTGTGCTCTTCATCTCCGGTCGTAAAACGGTATCAACACCCCTCAGTTTCATGAACGGCAATACCACCTCCTTCACTGCTACATGCCTCAGCGCCGGCTCTTGCTCCTTGACGCCTATATCACGCAGTTTATAGCCCAGCATCACCTTAGCGGCGAGTTTCGCAAGTGGTATCCCCGTCGCCTTCGCCACATACGGAATCGTCCTGCTCGCTCGTGGATTCACCTCCAGCACATAAACTGTGCCGTCCTTAGCTGCCATCTGGATATTAATCAGCCCTTTAATCCGTAAATTGAGCGCTATCCGTTGCATGTAATCCCGAACTTGCTCTATGACCTCCTCTGATAACGACTGTGGCGGTATAACACATGCAGAATCGCCGGAATGGATGCCCGCTTCCTCTATGTGCTCCATTATCGCTCCTATCAGTACCTCCTCGCCATCGCATACCGCATCCACATCTATCTCTGTGGCTTTCTCCAGGAATTTGTCTATCAGCACTGGCTTATCCCTTGATACACGAACCGCCTCCCTCATGTAGCGCTCCAGCTCCTCATCGTCATGCACTATCTCCATTGCTCTGCCGCCGAGCACATAAGAGGGACGAACAAGCACCGGGAAACCAATTCGCGATGCCACACTCTTCGCTTCCTCCACTGAACTCGCATAGCCACTATCAGGCTGTGGAATACCGAGCCGAAGCAGGAACTTGCTGAATCGCTCTCTGTCCTCCGCAATATCTATATTCTCGGTCTCGGTGCCGAGAATTCGCGTCTTCATCTTCAGCCGCTCAAGTTCCGCTTTCAAAGGAACTGCGAGATTGACCGATGTCTGACCCCCAAACTGCACCATCACACCGTCATACTTCTCCTTCTCTATAACATTCATCACGTCTTCAAGCGTGAGGGGCTCAAAAAAGAGCCTGTCTGAGGTGTCATAGTCCGTGGACACGGTCTCAGGGTTGTTATTTATTATGTGCGCTTCTATCCCCTCTTCCTTCAACGCCTTTACCGCATGCACAGTGCAATAATCAAACTCGATACCCTGCCCTATCCTGATAGGACCGGCACCGATAATCAATACCTTCCTCGTGGTTAAGGGTTTCAATTCACACTCGGTCTCATAAGTGGAGTAGAAATAGGGCGTCTTTGCTTCAAACTCAGCTGCACATGTGTCCACCATCTTATACGTCGGGATGATTCCTTTTGATACTCTCAGGTCGTGTATCGCTTCACGCGTTCGCCCTGTTAACTCCCCTATTCGCGCATCGGTGAACCCCATCCTCTTCGCTTCTCGCAATAGCCCTTCGGTGAGTTCCCCTTCACTGTTCCGTAACTTCAATTCCATCTGCACTATCTTCGCTATCTTATGTATGAAGAACGGGTCTATACCGCTCAGTCTCGCTATCTCCTCTATACTGATGCCCCTCCTCAAAGCTTCATATATAACAAATATCCGCTCATCTGTTGCTGTTTCCAATACCCGCTTCAGCTCAGACTCGCTCCAGCTTTCATAACCCGCACCTAAGTCCTTATCTATATCTAAGGAACGAATAGCCTTCTGTAACGCCTCCTCAAATGTGCGCCCTATCGCCATCACCTCGCCTGTGCTCTTCATCGAGGTCGTCAGTCTCCTGTCGGCATCCGGGAATTTGTCAAATGGCCATCTCGGTATCTTCACCACCACATAATCTATTGCGGGCTCGAAACTCGCCGGCGTCTCCTTCGTCACATCGTTCCTTATCTCATCCAGATGTAGCCCGATAGCTATCTTCGCCGCTACGCGCGCTATTGGATACCCCGTTGCCTTTGACGCCAGTGCTGAACTCCGCGATACACGTGGATTCACCTCTATCACCCTGTATTCACCATCCTTCAATGCAAACTGGATATTACACCCGCCTTCCACTCTCAATGCTCTTATTATCTTTATCGCCGCGGCACGCAACATCTGGTGCTCCTCATCGCTCAACGTCTGTGAGGGCGTTACCACGATTGATTCGCCGGTATGAATCCCCATCGGGTCTATGTTCTCCATGTTGCATACCGTGATACAGGTATCCTTTGCATCACGAATCACCTCATACTCTATCTCCTTCCACCCAAGCACGCTCTCCTCTACCAGAACCTGATGTATCCGCGACATCTGCAACCCATAAGCGACCTGCGCTCTCAACTCCTCCATACTCCGGGCTATCCCCCCTCCTGTGCCACCGAGTGTGTAGGAAGGACGGATGATGAGCGGTAAACTCAACCTTGAAGCGGCTTCCTCCGCCTCTTCTACCGATGTTACCGTTACACCCCTCGGTATCGGCTCATTTATGCGCTCCATCGTCTGTTTGAACCTTTCACGCTCTTCTGCGTTATATATGGCTTCTAAGGGCGTACCAAGCACTTTCACACCATAATCGGAGAGAACACCACGCTCTGCCAGTTCCGTCGTCAGGTTCAGTGCGGTCTGCCCACCCAAACCGGCTAATATACCATCCGGGCGCTCCTTCTCCACTATCTTCGCTACTATATCCGCCACCAGCGGCTCGATGTATATGACATCTGCCATCTCGAAATCGGTCATTATCGTTGCTGGATTGGAATTCACAAGCACTACATGCACACCCTCCTCCCTTAACGCCCGACACGCCTGCGACCCCGAGAAATCGAACTCGGCTGCCTGCCCTATCTGTATGGGACCTGAACCTATTACCAGCACCTTCCTGATGTCTTCCGCTTTTGGCACTTCCCTTACCTCACTCTATGACGTTACGTGGATTTAAGCATATATTCCCTCAGACTGAGAAGTACCATACTGATAATCATACAAAGAGCCAGTGTGGAGATAATTATATTGAGTTCGGGGATTTTGCCTTCTATTGTCAGTATCAATCCCCCGATGACCGCGATCAGGGCAAAAGTAGCGCAAATAGCAAGGAAGAAGCCTCTGAAGAGTGATTCCAGGACCGCTCCCCCATCTCTCGATTTGTAGTACACTGTGCAGATGACAAAGGAAACAGCGAATATCAGCAATGTGAATGGCAATGGAACAGGATTTCCTCGTTGCGCAAGGAAAATCAAGCCAAGTGCTATGTAAAGCATCAGAAATGCGAGTGCCAGTGATAAAGCCACTCCATTCAGGTATCTCCTATACTCCCACTTCATCATTAACCACTAAATTTGAATTTGACCCTGGTAGCATTGGGAAACGGAAATATTTATTATAGAAGTATGAATCTATCAATAAATACCAGTCTCACTAAGTAAAGGTAGGCAGAGAGAGATGAAATTGAGTAGTCCGATGGATGTGTGGAAGTATCTACCGGGAACAAACTGCAGGGAATGCGGCGAGAAGACATGCTTAGCCTTTGCATCTCTTCTTCTGGATCGAAAGAGGGATTTGAGTGAGTGTCCGCCCCTGTCTGAGCCGAAATATGCAGCTAAGGCTAAGAAATTGGCGGAATTGCTGGCGCCTGAGGTGCGTGAAGTTATTATAGGGGTGGGAGAGAATGCGATTAGAATAGGTGGCGAGGACGTCTTACATCGGCATGAACTCACATTCTTCAATCGAACTGCGCTTGTCTACGATGTCTGGGACACGATGCCTGAAGAGGAATTGAGAGCGCGGGTGAGGGCGATAACAGAATGGAAGAAGTTCTATGTCGGTGAATTTCTTAGATTGGATGGTATCGCCATTCGCTCAGTCTCATCTAATGTCGAGCAATATAAAGCGTGTGTAAGGTGCGTATCAGAAGAGACCGATTTACCGCTTGTGCTCTGTTCATTTGAGCCTGAGGTGGTGGAAGAGGGTTTAAAGGAAGTCCCTGACAGGAATCCATTAGTGTATGCTGCGAATGAGACGAACTGGAGCGAAATGCTGCGAATAGCAAGGCATTATAAGGTGCCTGTTACGCTACACTCCGCTAATCTCGATATGCTGACCCGAATGGCATTGACTTTCGCCCGTGAGGGTATAAATGATATAGTGTTAGACCCTGGCACATATCCAACGGGTAAGGGGCTTGCGGATACCTTTGAACGGTTCATAAAGCTGAGGCGCGCGGGTATAGAAGAGGGTAACAGAGGGGTTGCCTATCCACTGCTCGCCGTGCCAATGACTGCGTGGATGGTACACGATGATGCACTGTATGCATCTTATTGGGAAGCAATGATTGCTTGTATATTCATCATAAAATACGCTGATATAATGATTATGCACTCGATAGAACCGCACGCATTGATAACCGAGCGGACACTGGCTGCCAATATATACACAGATCCAAGGCGTCCGGTGAGTGTGGAGCCAGGGCTGAGGGTGATAGGGAATCCAGGTCCGGAATCGCCACTGTTCGTCACTACCAATTTCGCATTGACTTATTACACTGTGGAGAGCGATCTATCATCGAGTAAAATAGACTCCTATCTGATGGTTGTGGACACGGAAGGTATAGGTGTAGAATCCGCAGTTGCGGGTGGGCAGTTCACAGCGGAGACGATAAAAGAGACGTTAGAGGCGCATGAAGTGGAGAAGAAGGTCAAGCACAAGACAATGGTATTGCCAGGACTTGCAGCACGGCTATCAGGTGAGACAGAGGATATCACTGGTTGGACTGTGCTCGTGGGACCGAGGGACAGTGGCAGGATTCCTGGCTGGATGGATAAGAATTGGCCACCGAAAACTTCTTCTTAACGCTTACTTCAAACTTTCTTTTGAGCTTTTGAGAAAGTTTGATGGGGCAGCCCAGATTTGAACTGGGGTCCATGGCTCCCAAAGCCACGAGGATAACCTGGCTACCCTACTGCCCCTTTAATGCCATCAATACACCTATGAGCGTCTTGCCATCCCTCAACTCACCACTACTTATCATATTCAGTATCCTGTCTGCGGGAACAAACCGAACTGAAAGTTCAGGTTCTGATTCTGAAACCCTCTTCAACTCGCCTGCCTTGAAGATGTGTATCACCTCGCTACTGACACCGGGCGAAGGGAAGAACTCTATCAGCCTATCCAACTTCGCAGCCTCAAATCCCGTCTCCTCTATCAACTCACGTGCTGCACACTCCTCTGGCGATTCCCCTGCTTCAATCGTACCTGCGGGTATCTCCAGCGTCATGGTCTCCACTGCTTTCCGATACTGCTCCACCATCAATATGCTGTCACCACTCATTGCCACGATAGCCGCCGCACCGGGATGCACAACTATCTCACGCCTTTTTGTCTTTGTGCCTCCTCCTGAGGCTGATACTGAGACTGTATCAACTCGCAATTGAATGATTCTACCTCTATATACCGTTTCACTCCTGAGTGTCTTCTCTTCCATCATTTTATCATTTTTAAGATTGATTGCTAACGGAAGCCAGAGCGCCCACGGGGCATGCTCTTACGCACACATCACATTTGATACACTTCTCCTCATCAAGATTTAGCCGCCATGTATGATCGAACTTGAATACATGCGATGGACAGACCGAGATGCAAGCGCCGCAATGGATACATTTGTCCTCATCCCACGCGATAAGCTTCACTAATCTCCGTACTTCCACACCTTTTTGCTTGAATAGTTCCACTACACGGTCCACCTTCTCGCGAGGCACATCAATGATAAGTTCACCTCGCACAGCATCCACATACGCACGTTCTATATTCATCCTCGCTCCTGTCTCCAGTATTACCTCTGCCGTATTCGGCACCCCGTGTAAATGCGGCGGGAACCGCAGTTGCAGCTTCATAAGTTATAAGCTCCTGTCCCTTCTCTTCTATGTCTATGCTATTCTTATTATATTAATATTTAGGTTTAGGAGACAAACTTATAGGGAGAGAAAAATGACCATCAGAACAAGATTAAGAGACTTCATATTGACATTTGACGATTGGTTCTTCTCCGTAGTGAGCTATGAACTCGACTCTGGCTCTGGCACCGGGTCTGAGTCTGAATTTGAATCTGGCTCTGAAACCGGAGCGGTGAAATGCCTGCTCCGCTATATCCCCGATGAATGTGGAACGCGTATCTCAAATCGAAACGGCAGGCGATACAGGAAATTGGACTTCAATGAGGCTTATGAGTTCCTGCGGCAGCACCGACCGCTATACGTAAGGGATGTGCACCATGTACCAGAGCGTGATATAAAAGAGGTTCTTCGCCCTGAAGCATGGCTACCCGCTGTTGCAGAAACCGATGACCGGGTTGCCCGGATTTATGAACTCCTGCGTTCCCGTTCCCGTTCTCATATACCCGCGGACAGGATAGGCATTACCGGCTCTTTCTTATGCGGGCTCAATACCCCCCATTCTGACATTGACATAGTTATTTACGGACTGGAGAACTTCAATCGTGCAAGGGAGGCTGTGGCATCAGCGAAAGAGGAAGGTATCATTCGTGATATAGATGATGATACATGGCGGCAAATATACAGGAAGAGGAATCCCGAATTGAGCTATGAAGAGTTCATCATGCATGAGAAGAGGAAAAATAACCGCGGTATAATCGGTGATACATACTTTGATATCTTATATTCGCGCGATTGGGCAGAGCTGGCTTTATTGGACCCGAAGGATTACGAGCCAGGGCGGAGAATGGGCTACCTCCAGATAAAGGCAGAGGTGAAGGATGCCTCTTTCTCATTTGATAACCCCGCGATATATCGCATAGAGCATCCGGAAATAGACAAGGTGCTCTCTTTCACTCATACCTATGTGGGACAGGCGCAGGAAGGCGAGTGGATAGAAGCGCGAGGTGTGGTGGAGAAGACGGCACATGAGATCAGACTGGTCGTGGGCACTACGCGTGAAGCGAAGGGCGAATGGATAAGATGCCTCTCTATTCGTACTTCGAGGGGCATTTGACCAGTAATTGCGAGGCATTTACATGGTAAGGCGAATCGAGCGTGCCAATAACAACCACCTTCAAACCCTCTTTGAAGCCCTGCGGTACCGGCTTCCTGTATGTGACGTTAATAGTAGCCCTACCATCTGTGATTTTAAACGATAGTGAACCATCTTCTCCCCAGCTCGTAGAGCCATTGACAACGGTGTCCAGGATCTGGACTTCTTTATTCATATACCTGTCATTCCCCGCCACCTGTGAGACACTCATGTAGGGACTGAGGTAAGAAGAGAAGACATCGTATGCTAATGCACCACTCAGCACGATCAGAACTGCAACGACCATATAAAGTGGTTTAATCTTCATCTTTGTCTTCTCCTCCTTCTTCAACTACCTCACGCTCTAAATCCTCTATCCTCGCTTTAAGTGCCGCCAGTCGCCTGCTCAGCCACAGGAATAGCACCAGTATAGCTGTCCAGTAGATGAT
>Ga0190305_1000282_pt1 | contig 13281 bp, 10 predicted proteins | sample 48700723_MG_FD_161678 | JGI IMG/M metagenome (GOLD analysis project Ga0190305, IMG submission 161678) | Hydrothermal vent sediment bacterial communities from Southern Trench, Guaymas Basin, Mexico - 4870-07-2-3_MG | ecosystem: Environmental > Aquatic > Marine > Hydrothermal vents > Sediment ... | reverse complement strand
AAGATACTGGTTAATACAATAGATGCACGGATTAGTTATAGAGAGATTGATAAAATGGCTTCTGAAATACTTACACATGCAGAGATGGTGTATGTATATGGAGGATAAGCTATGCCCGTCGCCTGCAAAGCGATATGTAATTACCTTCTTATCCCTTGCACCTGCAAGGCATTTTGCAGCGTGCTCCTGAAAAATTAAGGTTGGCGAGAAAGAAAAAACTTTTTTCCTTTCCACCTAAAAAAATCAATCGCGGATTTTGGGAATGCCAGAATTCCTGCTTTCTTAATGTGAGGTTGAGATTTCAAGAGTTAAACTCTTGACTGTTTTCTTTTTTTTGGGAATAAACAAGTTATGCGAAAAGGATTCCTCTGTCTTTGTCTTATCATATTTGGTGATTTAATTACATTTTATGTTTCTTTGACAATAGCCTATTTTTTTAGAATAAAAATATTACCTTATATTATTTCCACCCCGGAATTCATTTATGATTTTAAACACTTTTTATATCTCTGGTGGTTACCTGTGATATTTTTATCCTTTTTTGCTTTTGAAGGCCTTTATATCAAAAGATTTTCCTTTTCAGAAGAATTGAAGCATCTTTCAAAGGCCATCTTCTTAAGCATTATTGTTATTTTCTCTATTGTTTCTTTAGGGAAAATGAGTCCTAGAGTATCACGGACTGTTTTGGCAGGAACAGGTGTGATAGCCTGTTTTCTTTTTCCCTTCACTCGATTTTGGTACAAGAAATTGCTTTATACATTAGGCTTATATCAAGAAAATGCACTCATTGTAGGTGCCGGTCGGGCAGGACAATTGATAGCCTGTGGCCTGGAAAGAGACAGACATTATGGGTATAAATTGGTAGGATATGTGGACGATGATATAACTAAAAAAGCAGTTCAGGTTAATGGTCATTATTATCCTGTTTTAGGCACTTTTAAAGACCTTCCGGCCATCTGTAAAGATAAACATATTCAGACTATTATCTTAGCTGTTCCTTCTCTGGGAAGCGAAAGAATAAAGTCACTTTTCATGGAAATAAGACAACTTGCTAAACATATTTTAATTGTTCCTGAACTTAGGGGAATTTCTCTTCTTAGTGCGGATCTGGATTATTTATTTTACGAGGAACTCTTTATCTTACATACCAGGAATAACCTCAATTCTCCTGTAAACAAAATAATTAAACAAATCTTTGATTGGATTGGGGGAATACTCCTTTTCATCCTAACCTTGCCTTTTTTAGGAATAATTGCCTGTTTGATAAAAATATCTTCACCAGGACCTATATTTTACACTCAATGTCGAGTAGGAAAGAAGGGGAAATTATTTAAGATTTATAAATTCCGCACTATGTATGTAGATGCAGAAGAAAGATTACCTAAGATTTTAGCTCAAGATCGTGAGCTTAAAGAAGTTTATCTCAAAAGACGAAAAATTCCTAATGATCCTCGTATAACACCTATTGGACATTTTCTCAGAAAGACTTCTTTAGACGAACTTCCTCAAATATTTAATGTCTTAAAAGGAGAAATGAGTTTGGTAGGACCAAGACCTGCCTTACCCGAAGAGCTAGAGAGATATTATAAAGAAGAAGCACAATATTATCTTCAAGTAAAACCTGGCATTACTGGATTATGGCAAGTGAGCGGGAGAAATAAAACTGATTTTTACTTTCGGGTAAAAATTGAGAGTTGGTATGTTCAAAATTGGTGTCTATGGCTAGATATCATAATCCTTCTCCAAACTGTGAAGGCGGTGATTAAAATGGAAGGTGCCTGTTAACTTGACACCCATCTTTCTTTGAAGTAAAAACCATGAGTTATGGAAAGGAAGAGATTTAAAAAGGTGTTAGTAGCCAATCGTGGAGAAATTGCCCTAAGGATTATTAGGGCTATAAAGGAATGGGGCAGTGAAGCGGTGGCTGTATATGAAACCCCAGATGCAGAAGCCCGTCATGTAGTCCAAGCAGACCAGGCAGTATGGATAGGAGACGGCCCCTGCAGAGATTATCTTAATATTGAAAAAATGATTATAGCTGCCCAAAAAAGTGGAGCAGAGGCTATTCATCCTGGATATGGTTTTTTAGCCGAGAATCCCGAATTGGCTCGTGCCTGTCGGGAAGCGGGTTTGGTCTTTATTGGTCCTCCTACGCAGGTGCTTAAGTGGTTAGGAGATAAAGTAATGGCTAGAAGGTTAGCCGAAGAGGCAGGTATTCCAGTAGTTCCAGGCACTTATCCATTGCCAGCAAATGAAGAAGGAAAAGAAATCGCCTTGGAATTTTCACGGAAGGTTGGATTTCCTATCGGTATTAAAGCAGTGGCTGGTGGTGGGGGACGCGGGATTCGGATGGTAAATACAGAAGAGGAACTGCTTAAACAACTCCCAATGGCTCAATCTGAAGCCGCTACAGCCTTTGGAGACCCGCGGGTTTACTTAGAAAAATTTTTGCCCTCTCCCAAACATATTGAAGTCCAAATTCTGGGAGATGAATATGGAAATATCATTCATTTGGGCACCAGAGATTGTTCTATTCAAAGACGGCATCAAAAACTGGTAGAAATAGCTCCAGATATGCTTAAGGACCCTCAATTGACAGAAGAAATTTGTGAGGCAGCTTTAAAAGTAGCTAAAAAAGTGGGATATATTAATGCTGGCACTGTTGAGTTCCTAGTAAAAGATAAAAAGTTTTATTTTTTAGAGATAAATACCCGTTTACAAGTTGAACATACGGTAACAGAAATGATCACAGGCATAGATATTGTTCAAACCCAACTAGACATTGCTGCTGGCAATCCTATACCCTTTACCCAAAAGGATGTTATATTAAGAGGTTATGCTATTGAAATGCGGATTAATGCTGAAGACCCCCAAAATAATTTTATGCCTGAGGCAGGCAAAAAAGTGCTTGTTTACTACTCTCCTGGGGGATTGGGTGTGAGATTGGATGGTTGTGTGTATGCTGGTTATATAGTTCCCCAAGCCTATGATTCATTATTAGTCAAACTCACAGTATTTGGGCTGACATGGGAAGAAGTTGTTGCCCGACTCAAAAGGGCTTTAACTAATTTTATTATTCTTGGACCTAAAACTACTATTCCCTTTTATCTCCAAATAGTGAAAGACCCTGATTTTCGGTCAGGTTTTTTTGATACCAGTTATTTAGATACCCATCCTCAGCTTTTTAAATACAAAGAAGAAGAACAGGAAGTCTCAAAAATTGCTAAATTAATTACTGAAATTCACCACCGGGGTTTTAACCCCTATGCTATATAAAGGAAGAAAAAAATGAGAATTACCCGTAGCATGTCAGTAAATGAAATTCTAAGTGCCCTTCGGGAAGCAAAAGGTTACTATATCACCAACACTCAGAGAGATCTTTCGCAATCTGATTTTAAGAATCGGATTTTACTCCATACCGATTTATTAGCTGCCCCTTATCGGGAAAAAGCAGGGTATTTTTCTTTAGAAATTTCAGGAGGGGCATCGGTTCATGTGGATATGCTGCGCAAACAAGTCAATCCTTTTCTTAAGTTGCAATTACTGCGTGAAGAAATGCCTAATACTATGTTCCAAACCCTTTGTAGAGGAATAAATCTGTTTGGTTATCGCCCTTACCCTGAAAATGCCATTCGTCTTACCGTGAGAGAATTTGCTAAATATTTAGAAGTCTGGAGAGTATTTGATTTTCTCAATTACATTCCTAATATGATCTCTGTATTTGAGGAAGTAAAAAAGGCAGATAAACTTTTAGAACCATGTATCTGCTTTTCTACTGGTCCTGAACATACAGATGAATATTATGTCAGTAAAGTGAGAGAGATTTTAGAAGTCACAGGTGAAGATATTATCCTTTGTATCAAAAACCACGGAGGACTGGGTACTCCAGCTAGAATAGGCAGGTTAGTAGCGGCCATTAAACAGACCTTCCCTGATTTGATTATCCATTATCATGGCCACAATACCGATGGCAATGATATTGGTCGTATCCTAGAGGCCGTGAAAAATGGCGCAAAAATTGTAGATGCAGGTGACCATGCCTTCACCGGATTTTATGGACCTCCTCCTATCTTGACGGTAATAGATACCCTAGAGGCATACGGATTTAAGGCAGAGGGTATTGATAGAGATGCAGTTATTGCCACCTCACATGTATTGAGAAAAGAACGTTTGGCTTACGCTGATTTTGAATCTCAATATAAGGGATTTGACTCTACTGTTCAGATCCATAAACTTCCTGGAGGGGCAATGGGAAGTAGTTTGGAACAGGCAGAGAAGGGAGGATTTTTGCACCTAATGCCTAAAATTCTTTTAGAAGAGCTCCCAAAGGTGCAAAGGGAATTAGGAAATTGGTGGAGTGTCACGCCTGGCTCACAGATTCTTTGGACGACAGCGGTGGATAATGTTTTGTCAGGAGAGCGTTATGCTAATCCTAGTGGAGATTTAAAAAACCTCTTGTTAGAACGATATGGCTCTTTCCCCTTTTATCGTCCTAAAGATGAGATTTATAAAAAAGTCTTTGGAAGTGATTGGAAAAAAATTCTAGAAAAAGAAGGTGGTTTGCAAAAAATAGAGCCAGTGGATTTGGAGCAAGAAAAAAAGACATTAGAAGAAAAATTGGGTAGAGAGGTCACTACCGAAGAGCTAGTCCTCTATTTACAGCATCCTACAGATGCTGTAGCCTTTTTTAAGTTTGAAGAAAAGTTTGGCCATACTTATGTCTTACCTCCACAAATTTGGTTTAGGCGAGGAGGTTTTGAGTTAGGAGAAAAGATTTCTTTTATTGATTACAAAGGAAAGTCTCATATTATAGAAGTTGGTCCTACTCATTATACTGATGGGAAAAAGGCCACTTATTTTGTCATTGATTTTCATCCCGTGGTGCTTATTTCTGAAGAAAAAGAAAAGAAAGAAGTTTCAGCCGCCCCTGCCTTGACTAAAGAAGAAATTGAGGCCTTGGCCCAAGTGGGCGATATACGCTCTCCTTTTAATGGCTCGGTGCAAAAGATTGAGGTAAAAGTTGGGGATGAAGTAAAATCTGGAGATGTGATTGTTATCATTGAGGCCATGAAGATGCAAACACCTTTAAAAAGCGAAGTGGAAGGAAAAGTGGAGAGGATTTTTGTGAAAGAAGGTGACCAGATTAAGACCGGTGATCGTTTGGTTTTTATCAAGAAAAAGTAGGTTAAATCAGCTTTGTGTTATTGAAGGATATTATTAGCGCTGGGTTTTAAAAGAAAATGGGGAATTATCTTTCTCTTCTCTAATGAAAGATTAAGTTGAGTTACACAAAGAGTTTAACATAAAAAATAGGTTGGCATGAAGTAACATAATAAAAGGGGGCAAAGATGACTGTTAAAGAGATACAAACCATGGCCAAAAATATGGGATTAAAGGTAGGAAGATTGAAAAAAGCAGAAATAATAAGAAAGATTCAGACTGCTGAAGGCAACATTCCCTGCTTTGGCACAGAAAGGGTGCATTATTGCCATGAAGAAATGTGTCTTTGGCGTGAAGATTGTTTAAAAGCTAATAAGTAAGGTGGAAGTCCTTTTTGTCTCTCCTGAAGCGGCTCCGTTGGCCAAAACTGGAGGATTGGCTGATGTGTGTGGTTCTTTGCCCCTGGCTTTAGCTAAACTGGGTATAAAAGTAGATATAATTCTGCCTCTTTACCGCTGTATAAAAGAAGGAAACTTTCCTTTAGAGTTGGTAGTTAAAGATTTACCCCTTACCTTTGGCTGGCGTAACCTTAAGACCAATATATATCAAACTAAATTAGAAAAAGGCATCCGTGCATTTTTAGTAGAATGTGATGAGTTCTTTGACCGTTCGTCTCTTTATGGAAAAGATAATGGTTATTTTGACAATGGAGAACGCTTTATTTTTTTTACTAAGGCCGTTTTGGCCTTTGGTGAGAACTTTGAAGAATATTGGGATATTTTTCATTGTCATGAATGGCAAACCGCCTTGGTGCCTGTTTATCTTAAAACTCTATCTGCTTTCTATCACAAGCTTTGTTCTGTGAAAACTATTTTAACCTTACACAATTTGGGTTATCAGGGTGTTTTTCCTCCAGAAATTTTTCCCTTTACCAATTTACCTTCAGAAATATTTTATCCCAACTTGGAATTTTGGGGGCAGATTAATTTTTTAAAAGGGGGTATTATATTTAGTGACTTTTTGACCACTGTTAGTCCCACTTATGCCCAAGAAATTCAGACCCTGGAATATGGCTTCGGCTTGGATGGATTATTAAGAACACAAGCTCATAAATTAAAAGGAATTTTAAATGGAGTGGACTATAGTGAGTGGAATCCAGAGACAGACCCTTATATTGCTGCCCATTATTCAACTTTTGACCTCAAAGGGAAAGAAATATGCAAACAAGATTTGTTAAAGACCTGTGGCCTTCCTTTAGAGTTTATGGGAAGACCTATTTTAGGAATGGTCACTAGGTTAGCTGAACAAAAGGGAATAGACATTTTACTGCCTATTATAGAAAAGATTATTCGGAAAGGGGGGGCTTTAGTGATTTTAGGAGATGGAGAAAAAAGATATAAAGATGCCTTAAAAAGCATTGCTGCCTGTTGTTCTAATCAGATGTTTTTAAAAATAGGCTTTGATAATGTCCTGGCTCATAAAATCATGGCAGGAGCAGATATGTTTCTAATGCCTTCCAGATATGAAGCCTGTGGCCTAACACAGATTTACAGTTTAAAATATGGCACTTTACCTATAGTGCATCATACTGGAGGACTAGCAGACACCGTAGAAGATGCCGACTTAGAAAAAGCCCAGGGTAATGGTTTTAAATTTTATAGTTATACTGCCCAAGCCTTCTTTGGTGCTATAGAAAAGGCCCTTTTTTGCTTTGAGCAAAAAAAGGATATCTGGCTTAAATTAATACAACAAGCTATGGCCTGCGATTTCTCATGGGAAAAATCAGCCCAAGAATATGTTTTAGTTTATGAAGGAATATTAAAAAATAGCCATTAATGGTGGAGCTGAGGGGATTCGAACCCCTGACCTCTTGAATGCCATTCAAGCGCTCTCCCAACTGAGCTACAGCCCCACGCAAGCAATTTTAACAAATTCCATATTTAATGTCAATCTACCGATTTCCAGAATTTTTAAAAGCTTTCTTAACGCCTAAATTTTAAGGAAGAGATATTAAATAGATTGGGATTAAAAGATGCACAGGCTGAGATACCCAATTTTTTAAAAAAATGCTGGATTTTGGGCTATATTTTTTCTTGACAAATTCCACTCTCACTGTAATGATAAAAAATATTAAAAAGGAGGAATAACAATGAATGGCTTAACCCAACGGATTTTCAGGGCAATGAAATTAGAAGCTAGTCTTTATGAAGAAGTAGAGGCAGATACAGATGCTTTAAAACAGGCGGTGATAGTAGTGGTGCTTTCTAGTCTAGCTGCTGGTTTAGGTAGTGCTACTCAAGGTTTTGGAATTTTATTAGGAGGAACAATAGTAGCTTTATTAAGCTGGCTTATTTGGGCATATCTTATTTATTTGGTAGGAACCAAATTGCTGCCTGAACCACAAACTGAATCGAATCCAAAAGAGTTGTTGCGAGTATTAGGTTTTGCCAGTGCACCTGGATTAATACGTATATTAGGGGTTATACCTCCTTTAAGAATGATTATTTTTTTTATTGCCGCCGTTTGGTCATTAATGGCCATGATAATTGCAGTGAGACAGGCCCTTGATTATACTAGCACTGGCCGGGCCGTAGTTGTGTGTCTTATTACTTTTTTTATTCAAGTCTTAATCTCTGCGCTTCTAATTTTTCTTCTCGGACCACCGGTTAAGGCTTAAACCTTTTGCAAAACCGCTACACTCCATTGTTCATCATAATAACGCACAGATTCTCTTAAGCCATAAGGAGTAAAGGTAGAAATAACCAATTCATCATCTGGAATAATCATTCCTCCTAAGACAATCCAGCCTTTAGGAGCTAATAGTCTTACCATGGTTGGGGCAATTTTTTTGAGAAGAACACCATACAGGTTAGCAAAGATTAAATCAAACTGTCCTTTTGTCTCTGTTACTGAAGAAGACAATATAGTAATTTCCTTAGTTACTTTATTTAATTTAACATTTTCTTGAGCTTCTTTTACAGCCTCAGGACTTATTTCCACACCAATTATATTTTTCACTCCCAACCTGGCCGCTGCTATAGCCAGAATACCTGTTCCAGTGCCTGCATCCAAAATCCGCTTGAGCTGTCTCCTTCCAAATTTCCCATCAAAAATCTCCTTTAAGGCCTGTAAACAATAAATAGTGCACGGATGATTACCTGTGCCAAATGCCCTTCCTCTTTGCACTAAAATAGGAATACCAAAATTAGGCACACAAGTAGTGGGGAAAGGAACAATAATAAACACCTCTTTTAAAAAGGTATTCAGAGGCGTTATTACCGGAGGGGAAAAATCTACTTGAAAACTCCGGGCGAGCATATTTAACACATTATTAAGTCTGTTAAGCAACTTATCTGGAAACGAAGAAAATACATAGCTTTCAAGTAAAAAACCATTCTCTGTCCTTTCTACCCTTAACCCATTTACATAATCCCATAAAAAATTATAAGTGGATTCTAACAAGGATAGAGGCAATTGAATTTTTATCTGATACCATTGCATTTTTGTCTTTATAAGGTAATTATGATTTTAGTCAAGGAGATAATTGATGCTGGGTTATTTTATAATATGTCTTCTTATTATTTTACAAGGCTGTGCAAAACCTATTTCTAAAGGAGAGATAAAAGGAAATCTAATAGAGGTTTTAGACAACATCCATACTTATAGTTATGAAATGGAAATGGAGATGGAAACTTCTGCAACTGGAGAAGACATAAAGGACGTGGTCAAAGCAAATGCCCAAGCTGACATAGATGTGAAGAACAGAAAAATAAAAATATTTATCCATATCAATGAGCGCAATAAGAGAAGCAAATCAACTCAAACAAAAATTTATATCCTGGATACTATGGAATATATTCAATCTGAGAAAGACAGTGAGTGGATAAAATTTGAGGTACCCAGGCATAAATTAGATAGTGAAAATCAACTCAAGAAACAGATGAAGTTAGTTATGACTTCTAAGATAAAAAATTTAAAAGAGGAAACTTTCAAAAATATTGATTGCTATTTGCTTAGTATAGAACCTGATAAACGGTCTTTCTGGGAGGTAATAATGGAGCAGGATGAAGAACATCCTCTTATGAGGTTGCTCAATCTGGACTATGAAGACGTAGTTAAACGAATAAATATGGAAATGTGGATAGAAAAAAAGACATTTTTTCCTCTAAAGTGTATTATGAAAATGCAGGCAGTCATAGAAAAAGAAATTATGAAACAGCCATTTAAGATGACAATTGATATAAAAAAGACTTACTGTTATTATAATTATAATAGACCGCTGGTTATTAAACTACCTGATCAGGCAAAAAGGGCCAAAGTTTACCAAAAAGAATGGGAAGATTAGCAGCCCTCTAGTCTCCCAGAGGGCTGTTTTTTGTTATTATTTAGCCATATACAACCAGATTTTATCTTTATCCACCGTTTGGGTCATAGGGAGGCCACTATCCATCCAGGAGACTGAATCACTCGCATCGCCTATTTCAGAACTATATTTTGCTACACAAGGGTGTTCTGTGGTTTCAGAACAAAAAGGTAGCCTTTCAGGATATCCCCTGTAACCTTTGTCATTGGGGTCTACACTACTACTTCCCTGAAATCCTCCACTACCACCCTTACCATTTTCTGCATTTTTAAGGGGATTATCAATCTCGTAAATGGTATAATAATCTTCTCCTAATTGTTCTTCTAAATATTCTGCCGCAAAGGTGCTTCTGTGTCCACTTCTGCACATAAGCACAAGGATTGAGCCTTCAGGAAATGTCCTCTTTACCAGTGAAAGGAATAATTCTTTAACTACTATCCCACCTGCTTTGACTTTTCCATCTGTTTCTGAAAATTCATATCCCCAAAGTTTCCATGGAATATTCCAAGGAGTGCTTCCATCAGGCAGTTCGCATGTGCCTACCCACAAGAACTCTTCAGTGGTCCTGACATCTATAAAGTAGGCTCCGTTATTAATTATCTCTGGAGCATTTTCTGCAGCTTCGTATACCTCCCAAGCAGTGATTGTTTCATAAGCCTTTACATTTCCTCCAAATAACATTGATACTACGAACATTGCTACAGCTAAAATTGCTAATCTTTTCATCCTTCCCTCCTTTCTTAGTTTTTTGCCCTTCATCCTAAATAAATCCTAATCCCTGCTTTTATATCACCTCCTTTCTCTCTAATCTTCAAATGGCTCAACCCTTCCTTTCATAATATCCTTTATTATCGCCCCACGTGTCTCCTCATCAAGTTCATTCAGCATAGGTGTTATAGTCTTAATAATGGCCTCTCTTTGTGCCTCTCCTATTTCCTTCCTGGGAACTTCTTTAGCCTTTTTCTCCGCTTCTGGTATAGAACCAGCCTCTGTATTCATTAGTATCAACTTAATTTTTGGTTCACCTGGCTTGGCTTTCTCTCTAAATACAATCAAGTAGTTCCTAATACCACAGAGATGCATCAGTTTCTTGATTCCTTCTTCTATTTTTAAATCTTTAAATTTTATACTGACTTTTTTATCTGGTAGGATTTTTTTATTAAAAATTTCTATCTTACCTTTTTCTTCTAATATTTTAAAAACTGTCTTAGTATCTGTATCTTTTATATCTACAGAAAACGTCCCTTTATTAAACTCAATGTAAGGATTTTCCTTTATAAAATTTGTGGCAGGAGCATTTGACCATAATATGAAAAAAATAATCGCCACCCAAATAAGTGAAAATGCCTTTTTCCCAATCATTTCAATAAATCAAATTTCATAACAAATTACTTTAGGATAAAGTTAAAAATATGTCAAGATTTTTTTTAACCCAAGTCTCCTTTTTTAAGACAAAAATCCTGATTTTTTGGGAAGTGGTATTGAGGTTAATCCAAGTTTTGATTTTTAGGTGTCAAAGTTGAGTTTGAGGCCTTGATGGCGAGAAGATAGCGCCTTTTTCAAAAAAGATAGAGGAACTCACAATTTATATATGAAGTTCTTTTACTTGATGCATAAAGGCTTCTAATCTGGTTTGGGTATTAGTTTGCTCCTGTCCATCAAAGGCTAGATGTAAACAAGGAAAGTTTCTCTTTTCTCTTTGCAACCTGGTAAACACGGCTTGAGCAATAGTCCCTGGCATGCAAGTAAAGGGCATAACATTAATAATGCCTTTAGTGCCTTTTTTCAGAAAATCAATGGCCTTACCAATAGTAAGCACAGCTTCTCCTTCAAAAGCAGGGTGTAAATAGGGTTTTGCCCAATGAAGCAATTGTAAAATCAGGGGCTCATGAGCGTGTTTTAATACAGACTTAACTCGCCTTACAAGACGCCATTCTTCTTTGTATTGAATGATGGCTGCAATGAGTAACCTTAAGGCCCGCCTCAAATAAAGACGACGCCAGTCTCGCAAAAAAGCAGTATGGTTGGTATAAAAAATCCACTCCCCCATAGGTGGAAGCCAAACTTCTGCACCCATAGATTCCAATCGTTGCACTAGATATTCATTGGCAAAGGGATTGCTACGAAGATAAATCTCACCTACTATTCCTACTACAGGTTTGGACAACTCTTTCTTTTTGATTCTTTCAAAATCCTTTACTGCTTTAACCAATAAAAGCAAAGGTTCCTGTTTATTTCGCAAATATATACAAATTTTTTCCAAATATTTTTGATAAAGTTTATTAGTTTCCCCAGAAATCGCTTCATAAGGTCTAGTCTGTCTCAATAATTTTTCCAAAATATCCACCGCTACCAAACCACGCCAGGCCCAGAGAATAAAGTCATTAGCCACCATCCCTAATTTTTCATAGTGTTCTCCATCTTGATTAGGTGAAAAAATAGGAATTTCTGGATATCCCCATTCATCTAATACCCGACGGTGAAAATGGGCATATTGACCAAACCGACAAGGACCGCTTCCTGTAGGCATAAAAAAGGCTGCATATTTGGGGTCAAATTCTGGGAGTTTCAAGGTCTTCAGCATATCACCTGCGGTAAGCAGACAGGGATAACATTCCTTACCTGAAACAGCCTGTCTGCCCAAGATAAAACTTTCTTTATCTGAAGGTGGCATTACTTTTGCTCTTACCCCACATCCCTCAAATACCGCAGCCAGGGCATAACAATGGTCGCACATATAAGGAATGTAAACATAGGAGTCCCGGTAGTGTTTTTTAAACACAAAATAGCGCTTTGGTGGGGTAGCAGTTATTTTTTTGCCTTTGATACTATCTAAAAAAGCCTCAAGACGAGTAATTATTCCCGCGTCTGCACTGTGTTCATCTATTTCTATTTCTAAAAATGGTTTTTTCCCTAATTCTTCTTTAAAAAAGTGTAAAATAAAAGAATCCGGCCCGCAAGCAAAGTTGGTAATATACACAGGATAAAGCTGGGGATGCTCACGCACCAGAGCAGCCGCACAGAGGATGTGCTGTCCATAACGCCAATACATATTTTGCCAAACATTAGAAAGCCTGGCTGTTTTTAAAGGTAATGCATCTAAAGGAATAACACTTACTCCTCGATGGGCTAGTTTTTGGGGAATACGTAAATTAACACCACTATCAAAACTATTATATGCCCGTCCCACAATGACTATAGCTATTTCATCAGGCTTGAGAGCAGCTAATATCTCTTTTGCCTTTTCTTGGAGGCTAGATTCAAATTCCTCTTGAGCCGCCTTTGCCTTTTTCCATGCCTTTTCTACAGCATATTTGGAGACTTTGAGACTTTTACTTAGATTTTTAACACTTTGCCGATAATACCAATCACCTCGCCCTAGATAAATCACAGGATGGATAAAATCTATCCCTCTCTTTTTAAAGTCAAAGGCTGATGCTAACATATAAGGCAATCCTTGGACATAAGGACATACCATCCCCCAATCACATGAAGGATGGCGAGAAGGAAGGTCTATCACATTAGGGAAAAAAATGTGTTTATGTCCATTATTAAACAAAAAGGCGGTGTGACCATGAGCAACCTTAACCGGATAACAAGTTTCGGCTAAAACAGTCTCCACACCTGCCTGAATAATCTCTTTAGTGGTAGGAAAAGAAAGGACTACCTTAAAGCCCAATTCCTGTAATAAAGTGGCAAAAAATGGGAAGTAATCTTGCATAAAAAAGGCATAAGGAATAGCAATTTCGCCTCTATGC
>Ga0190305_1000277_pt1 | contig 13369 bp, 12 predicted proteins | sample 48700723_MG_FD_161678 | JGI IMG/M metagenome (GOLD analysis project Ga0190305, IMG submission 161678) | Hydrothermal vent sediment bacterial communities from Southern Trench, Guaymas Basin, Mexico - 4870-07-2-3_MG | ecosystem: Environmental > Aquatic > Marine > Hydrothermal vents > Sediment ... | reverse complement strand
GAGGCAAGTTTGTAGCGTTTTTGCATGAGGCGAAGGTATTTGCGAATTTCTGAGAAAGTCATCTTATCCTCCGGGTGCATATTCACCTCCGGTAACATTATCATTTGACCTAAATATAGCACCCGGTAACATTTTACGTGAGCGAAAACGCCCTCTTGACATCGACGCAATAGTGTGATATAATGCATATGCAATCGATTGCACAAGGAAAAACAAGATGGGTAACGAAGTACGCACTATGGCTGATATCGCGCGTCTCGCTGGTGTTTCTGTGTCCACTGTCTCCCGAGCCCTCAACGATAGCCCCCTCATCCCAGAGGAGACAAAAGAGCGCATCCGCCGTATAGCACATACCTATAATTATGAATTGCATGTTGGAGCACGCAACTTGCGCCTCCAACGTACGCAAACCATCGCCGCCGTTATTCCCTTTGGCGAGACAAGTGACCGGCAAGTATCCGATCCCTTCTACCTCGAGATCATAGGCGCCATTGCCAATAAACTGGCAGAGTACGACTATGACTTGCTCATCTCCCGTGCCCACGCTGCGGATGAGGGATGGTACCAGCGCTATGTTCTCGGCAAACGAGTGGATGGTTTGATCATCATCGGCCGGAAATTGAACGACCGCGGCATCGCCAAATTGGTGGAACTGGGGGCTAACTTCGTCGTTTGGGGACCACCCCTTCCCGGCCAACGCTATGTCTCAGTCGGCAGCGATGGAGTTTCGGGTGCTGCCCAGGCTGTCCACCACCTGATCCAATTGGGCAGACGTCGCATCGCCTTTATCGGGGGTGATGAGGATGAGACAGAGACCTGGCTGCGCCGCCGAGGTTATGAACAGGAATTGCAGCGGGCAGGACTTCCTTTGGACGCGAACCTCATCGCTTACGCCCATTTCACCAGCGAATCCGGATACTTTGCCATGCGTCAACTGCTAGCCCGGGCTCCTGACATTGATGGGGTCTTTGTGTGTAGCGATCTAATGGCGGTAGCGGCTATGGAGGCGCTTCGCCAAGAGGGACGTGATGTTCCCAATGATGTTTCCATCGTGGGTTATGATGACATTCCCCTTGCTGCTCATTGCAGCCCACCCCTAACTACAGTACGTCAGCAAATCCGCCGGGGCGGAATGCTCTTGGCCAGTAAATTGATTGACCTGATCGAGGGCCGTCAAGTAGAATCCGTCACTTTACCGGTGGAGTTGATTATACGGGAATCCTGCGGAGCAAAGATGCGCTCCGCAAGAGGCTGTTAAAAATTAAGCGTTTCCCCAAGCAAGCAGGAAGACCTGCTATTGGGGATTAAGCATTGGTCAAGGCCTCATAGAGGGGCAGCCAGTAATGGCCGGCCCCTTCCATGGCGATGTGCACCTGACCATCCAGCCTCTGGAGCCGGGCCAGTAAAGTATTGATCCTCTGGGGCCTGAGGTTTTGGCCAGGGACAAAAGGGAAAGGGGCGCAGACCCTCAGGTCTACGCCCCCAGGACTCAAGTATACCTCGGAAGGGGCCAATTGAAATTGAGGTGGGCCAGCCTCGCGGCCTTCGTTAGCGAGGCCAGGGCATTGCCCTGAATCTATCTACACAAGGAGGTGGGGAATAGGGGCTTAATTGACTACATGCAGATGTTGGGCCTGGTGTGGCTGATCTATGCTACACTGGCGAGTGGCAGAAAGCCATGGGTGGCTTTGTGATGAAAGGAGGAAGAGGCGATGTCACATCTACCGATCGGATCAGACCACAGGGCGTGGTTACACACTCTTGTTCTCTCCGCGTTGCTCCTCTCTCTGGTTACGGCCGCTTGCGCGCCTACTCCTACCCCTGAGGCTACCCAGCCTAAACCGAAGACGCTCACGTTACTGCTCCCCGTTGACTGGCGGCCTGTCGTTGACTGGATCGCTCCTCAGTGGAAGGAGGAGACCGGCATCGACTTGGAGATCATATCTCTGGCTTATGACGAGGTTCACGACAAGATCGTCAGCTCAGCCAGAGGGGGCGCAGATGTGGACATCGTGTACGTTGACACCATCTGGCCTGCCGAATTCGCCAAGGCTGGCTTTTTGATCCCCGTAGACAAATATGTTACCGAGGAGATGCGCAAGGGGATCGCCAAGCCCCTCTTCGATCAACTGGTCTGGGACGGCAAGCTCTGGGCATTCCCCTTCAACAACCAGAGCAAATGGCTCTTCTACAATAAGGAGATCTTGGAGAAGGCCGGTTATGACCATCCCCCCAGAACCTGGGAGGAGATGGAGGAGATGTCCAGGACCATGATGGAGAAGGGCCTGGTGAAATACGGCACGGCCTGGGGTTGGGCGCAGGCAGAGGGCCTGATATGCGATGTCACCTTATTCCTCTATGGCTTCGGGGGTCGATGGCGGGACGAGAAAGGCAACTGGGTTTTCAACGATGAGGCCGGGCAGAAGATGCTGCAGTGGATGGTCAACTCCATCGGCCCAGACGGCTGGGCTGATCCCGCTTCCACTAGCCTGAACGATCGCACCGTTTTGAACCCCTTCCTGGTTGGCGACACCGCCTTCGTCCTCAACTGGGCGTTTGCCTGGGGTCTGATTCAAGATCCCAAGGAATCCAAAGTAGTGGATAAGGTAGGCATTGCGCTCATCCCTGCCTCAGAGGAGAGTGGATTGGTCAGCTCCAGCGTTACCGGCGGTGGCGGCTGGGGTATCCTCACAAACAGCGATACGCCGGAATTGGCCGCCAAGCTGCTGCAGCGCTTCATGAGCCGTGAGGTTCAGGTCCAGGCTCTCGATCTACAGCAGAATATGCCCGTCTGGACTGAAATGTATAGCGACCCCGAGATCCTTAAAGCCTACCCACACTTTAAGGCCATGGGGCCGCAGTTCCAATATGCGCACTTCCGTCCGGTTCTGCCCTGGTATAGCGAATGGTCGCTACAGGCCCAGGTAGAGATTCAGGCGGCATTGACCGGTGCGAAGACCCCTCAGCAGGCGCTGGACGACCTGGCGGAGTGGTCCACTCAGAAGTCGAAGGAGTACGGATACTGACCCCTACATGGGGGGCCGGCCAGGGTGCATAACTGGCCGGCCCCCGCTTTAATTCATCCGGACGAGGTAATAAAACATGCGGGTAAGAGGCTTACAGGGAAGTTCACCGATAGGCTGGAAGGGAAGACCACCGGAATTCAGGCGTGAGGCACGCTTCGCTTACGCCCTCATAATGCCCAGCCTGCTGCTTATGGTAGGATTGATTGTCGTCCCCTTCTTCTATGCCTTCTGGATCAGCCTGCATCGGGTCAACTTTCTTTTCCCCGGCCGGCCCTTCATAGGATTAGAGAATTATGTTCATATGACTACCAACCAGGATTTCTGGGCTAGCGTGGGACGCACTATCTATTTCACTGCCGTATCAGTGGTCACCCAGACAGTGCTCGGCATAGCCATTGCTCAACTCCTCAATAAGCCCTTCCGTGGTCGGATTATTGTGCGCACCCTCCTGCTCCTTCCCTGGGCCATTCCGACGGTGGTAAATGGTACCCTTTGGCGCTGGATCCTCGATGGGAGTACCGGCGCGCTCAACCATTTGCTCCTCCAACTTGGCTTGATCAAGCACAATGTGATCTGGTTGGGTCGGCCTTTCCTGGCTATGAACATGGTGATCCTGGGCGATAGCTGGCGCATGCTCCCCCTCTATGTCATAATGTTCCTGGCTGGCCTTCAAGCTATCCCGGAGGACCTTTATGATGCGGCCAGGGTGGATGGAGCCACAAGCTGGGACTGCTTCCGCTATGTGACCCTCCCCTTCCTGCGTCCGGTTATCTTGGTGGTGTTGATCCTGCGCACCTTACAAACCTTTCGGGTGTTTGACATTATCTACGTCATGACCAGGGGAGGACCGGCCAATGGCACCATGGTGATAACCTTTTTGACGTACTTCACCACCTTTAAGTTCCAGAACTTCGGCTACGGCGCTGCTCTTGCTTTCTTCATTGGGATCACCACCCTGGGCATGGCCTGGGTCTACATTCGCACACTGCGAGGCCGTGAGGAGGCGCTATGATGGGCGCGCGATCGAGGCGCATTTGGCATAGAATCAAACCACAGACTTTCCTTGTTTATCTGGGTGCGTTACTGCTGCTCCTCTGGACTTTAGCACCCGCTTATTGGCTGTTGGCCTCTGCCATCAGCCCCTCACACGAGTTGGTTGCCTATCCACCTCACTGGTTCCCAGACAACCCCACGCTGGAGAGGCTTCAGGCCATCATCGGCAGCAAAATGCTTCGAGCCTCCAGCATGCAAACGATGGCCGCTCCCGCTGCTTTCTTTCGGCGTGCTATCCTTAATAGTGCCATTGTAGCTAGTACCACCACGCTTCTCTGCCTTGGGCTTGGATCGCTGGCTGGCTATGCCTTCGCTCGCCTACGCTTCCCTGGAAGGGGCTTTCTGCTGATATTGCCATTGGCTCTGCAAATGCTACCTCCTATCGCCCTGGTGATCCCTCTTTACTCTCTGGTGCAGGCCCTGGGCCTCATCGACACTCTGGCGGGCCTGATCCTGGTGTACCCCTCCTTCCTTTTGGTCTATGTCGTCTGGGTGATGACAGGATATTTTCAGAATATACCTGAGGAACTGGAAGATGCGGCCAGGGTTGATGGCTGTTCCCGATTGGGCGCCTTTTTCCGAATCGTGGTGCCCCTTTCCACACCGGCCTTCTTCAGCACGGGCTTGCTAACCTTTCTACTGGCGTGGGATGAATTCCTTTACGCTTTGGTGCTTACCAGCGCACGGGCCAAAACCCTGCCCGTAGCAGTGGGCGAGTTTAGCACCCAATTTGGCATAGATTATGGCATGATGATGGCCGGCGGCCTTCTGGCCAGCGTTCCCCCGGTGATCATTGCCCTTCTCTTCCAGCCATTATTGGTTCGCGGACTTACCACCGGTTCCATCAAGGGATGAGCCAAAGACAATGGAGATCTTGCCCGGCATCCACCACGTTCGCTTCCCACTTGCTCCCGGAGTATGGGGTGCCTTCTACGTTCTGACAGGCCGCCGGCCCGCTGTAATAGATACTGGTAAGCCGGATACGCCTTCCCAATTTCTCTTCCCCTATCTGCGGAAACTTGGCCTACCATTGAAGGCAATTGTACTGATTGTCACCACTCATCGCCATCTTGACCATGCCGGTGGCAATGCATCCGTGCGGAAAATTGTGCCGATCCCTATCGCTGCACATCGGGTCGAAGCTCCGTTCCTGGAAGACCCCTGGCGTGAGGTAGAGGAAGTGCGCTTCCGCTACCCGGATGACCATCCATATAGAGGGTTGGATAGGGCGCAGATAGTGACAAAACTACTCACTTCTGTGCCAGTTGACATCCAGCTCGAAGACGGAGATGAGGTCGAGTTGGGAGATAGGCGCTGGCAGATTGTTCATAGCCCTGGGCATTGCTCCGGCATCATCTGCCTTTTTGACTCGAGGACCGGCACCCTCCTCGCGTCTGATAGTTTTCAGGCCGGAGGCACGGTTGATGGCATTGCTATCTACGATGACCTTCAAGCCTATATGCAGTCCCTAGACCGAATCCAGGCACTTGGCCCCCAGAAGCTCATCGTTGCGCATCCATTCCGGCCGTTCTATAAACCCTTATTCCAGGGCGAGGAGGTGGCTGAATTCCTGGCTGCGTGTCGCCACTTCCCCAGCGAATATGACCGGGAATTGATTGAGATTCTACGTGAGCAGCATCGCCCGCGCTCCTTGGGATGGATAACTGATGTTATGCGTGTGCTCCATAGCTGCTATGGCCCTCGCTTCCTCACTGTAGTAACCTTGCGGACCCATTTGGACCGTTTAACTGCCATTGGAATCTTGCGCCAGGAATCCTTTGGTGGTCATCTGGCCTGGATGCACACATAGATGTAGCCTTCCTTTGCCACATTGTGGTTTCAAGGGCACAACAGGCCTTTCAGGCGAAAGTAGAATTTTCCTTTCACGGTCGTCCTCCCACCCGGAAGCAGTCTCAGCCCGGTTGGCAATACCTCAAAGTGGTCAAACATCGCTCCGGTGGCCGGCTGACAAGGGTGAGCATTCAAACGGTCTACGATGACCCCGAAGAGGTTCTCTCTCTGCCAGGTCAACATACAGCCTATGTTGAGCGCACCCACCTGACCTCCCGGCAGATGAATGGCCGCTTAGTGCGCAAGACCTTGTCCTACTCCAGGCGAGTGGAGATGTTGAAAGCGGCCTCAGCCTGGGAAGAACCTGACCCGTCCTGTCAAAACATTGCGAGTGGAGATCAACGGCGGGCTTCGTCGCTGGCAGCCCCGCTCACCAGCTATGGCTGCCGGTCTGATTGATTATATCTGGGCCGTTAAGGAGCTACTGATGACGGTTGTCTCTCCCGACGTCATCAACACAGAATAGGAAGACTACCCGGGGATTAAAGTGCGGAATATGGGCAATAACAATAACGGCAGGGATTATCCCCGCCGTTATTGTTAGGATAGCTCACAGATTTGCCTTATCTACTTGATATCCTCCTGTGTTATCAATTTGCCGGGCAAAGTATAGAGGTTTTTGTCCGGTTTTTCGCCCTGGAAGTAGTTCTCGATGAGTTCGACCGTCTTCCGGGCGATGCCATCCCAATCCTGAGCCATGGTGGACTTGAAGGGGCCTCCCTTTTTAATTTCAGCTTTGGCGAAATCGGTGCCATCTATGCCGACCACTGCGATTTCTTCCCGGCCAGCGGCTAGAATGGCCTGCGTAGCGCCCAGGGCTGGTTCATCCCAGGCTGCCCAAATCCCAGCAATAGAGCCTTTCTCAGGATAGGTGACCAGCAGGTCTTCTGTGATCTTGCGGGCACTCTCCACCGGTCCAGGTACCTCAATGTGTTTTTTAGCGATTACTTTAATGCCCGGGTATTTTTCAAAGACCGCTGCAGCTGCTCTTGCGCGCTCGCGAACACCTGGGTGGGGATCATGGGTGAACATAACCACATTGCCGCTTTCCCCAATGTATTTCAGGAGATCCTCAGCGCTAACGGTGCCCAGGTTTGTGTTGTCAGAGGTGACATTCGCAAGCACCAATGGATGCACACCCGCATCGATGCCAAAGACCGGGATGCCTGCCTCCTTTGCTGCCTTAAGCCCTTTTGTCATTTGCGTGGGATCACCCATGCCCAGAACGATGGCGTCCACCTTTCTGGCTACCGCGTCCTCGATGGCCCCCACTAGTTTATTGAAGTCACCCGCGGTGTCCGTTGTAGATACTTCCCAGCCCTTCTCGTGAGCATATCTTTCGAACAGCTTGATTACGTATCGCGTTGTCTCGTTGGCCATGTATGGCGTAACCACAGCGATGCGCTTCGGAGTTGGCGTAGGAGTGGCCACGGGTGCAGGGGTGCAAGATATAAGGGTGGCTAACAGGCTGAGGACTAGCAGCATGGTCAGTGTAACAGATTTGTATTCACACATTTGAGCCTCCTCTTTTCTGGTATTACATAGCTTCGGGGAAATGAGGTCGAAGCAGCAGGCACAGTTTATAATTATTAGTTTATAATTATTTACGTAGGCGTCACCCCCTTTCTGGTCTTGCGGCTTGGATACGAGAGAATACATCGCGCAGCACCGGATACAGGTCTCGGAAGATGGCATAATAGCGAGCATAAGTGGCGACCACATCTAACCGCGGTTCAAAAGTCGCCTCAATGGGAAACATTTCCGGTGAAGGCACGTAGCTTTCATACCATCCTAAGCCTTTTCCCGCCAGAATAAACGCGCCGCGTGCCGCAACATCCTCCGGTGCTGCGGTGCGGTGTACCGTGCAGTTCAACACATCAGATATAATTTGACACCAAAGGGAAGAGCGGCTACCTCCTCCTGCTATGAAAAGTTCCTGGATGGGCGTTGCCTTATACTCCGGCCATATAGCCTCAGCTATACTCCGAAATCCGAAAGCGACACCCTCCAATACTGCCCGCACCATATCAGCCCATGAGGTATAAGTGCTCAATCCTATGAACGCGGCTCGGACATGGGAATCGCGGAAGGGACAGCGTTCACCAGCCAGATAGGGGAGATAAATCACACCATGGCTACCTGGGGCCGATGAAGCTGCCAGATCTGAAAGAGTATCATAGGGGATTTCCTTCATCTGCTGGCGTCGCATCCACTCCAGATTGCCGCCGGCGGTCATCATCGGCCCGATGAGGATGGTCCAGGCAGAATTTGGATGGCGCAGGGTGAAAATACCTGTGAGAGGGTCCGCCATACGCCCATCCTCGCTAGCAGCCAACCATCCACTGGTTCCTAGATAGAGGTAACTCCGCCCCGGTTCGCCAGCCCCTACACCCACCGTTGTAGTAGCTGCATCTCCTGCACCATGAAATACAGGGATGCCGGCTGGGAGCCCCATAGCTTCCGCCGCTTCAGGGCTTAGCCTCCCCACGACCTCTTCAGCCAGACTTAGCTCTGGTAGCCAATCGGTCCGCAACCCTAATTCTCTCAAAAGCTCGGTGAGGAAACGATTTGTCCGCAGGTTCAGCAGCCCTGTGGTGGATGCAGTGGTCAAATCCGTCACTCGTGCCCCGCAAGCGCGCCAGGTTATATAGTCATGCGCTCCTAACAGGATGACCTCCGTATCTCGGTAGACATCCGGTTCACGCCGCTTCAGCCATAGCATCTTGGCAGGCAGGCTGGAGGCATCTTGCAAGTTGCCGGTGAGGCGATGCCAGCGCTCCACACCAACGGTTTGCAGCACCAGGTCGAATTCAATGCTGGCGCGCTGATCGGAGTACAGAATAGCCGGCCGAAGCGCTCTATTCTGACCTATAGCGATTAAATCCTGCATCTGCCCGCTGAAGATAAGAGCAAGCACGTGGAACTGCTGTGGTTCACAGGCGTGCAAAGCCTGACAGGTTGCATTCCACCAATCCTCGGGCTTCTGTTCCACCTCGCCATGGGGTCCGGTATATAGCGGGTAAGTAACTTGCCCACGGCGAAGGATATGGCCCTCTGGGGTAATGAGGGCAGCTTTAGCCGCCGTTGTGCCTATATCGACCGTGGCGACGACTTCTGCCATACTATCCTTCCTCGCTTAAACCAGCAGCAGAGGCCATTTCCGAGACGAAGTCGTGCACTGCCTGTTGGCCTTTGGCCGCTGCCTGAATCAGGGCTGTACCAATGACTACCCCATCAGCCCCTATATCGTGTAAAAGTTTCACCTGTTCCGGCGACTGGATACCGAATCCTACAGCTACCGGCAAAGAGCACCGTTGAGCAGCCGTTTTTATGATACGCAAGGCTTGGGCTACTTCCCGTAAATCCGTTTTCGCGCCAGTGTGCTCTGCCATGGTTTGCATGTACAGGAAGCCACTAGCATGGCGGATAATATGGTGTATCTCTTTCTGCGCTCTATTGGCGGCGGTGAAGCCGATAGCTGCCAGGCCTTCCATTCTGGCCAGATTCGCCAACTGCGGGAATTCGTCGCAGGGCAGATCGGGGAGCAAAATGCCATCCAAGCCTTTGCCGGCGAGCGCCTGTACCAATGCGCGCAGCCCGTATCGGCGCGCAGCATCGGCATAGCCCATAGCGATAATGGGGCACCCCAACTTGCTCTGCACTCTATAGCCTAATTCCAGAGCCATGTCCATATCCACACCCATCGTCCTGACTTGGCTAAGGGCCTCCTGAATCACCGGTCCATCTAGGTAAGGGTTGTCGGTAGGCAATCCCAATTCCAAGATGCGCAAACCACTTGTGATGGCTACCTCCACGATATCTAAAAAGGCAGCAGGAGTCGGGAAACCTGCGGGCAGGTAGCCGATAAGAACCGTATAGCCGAGTGCGCGAGCTTGCAGGAAGGTTTGAGTAAGTAAGGTCTTGGATCCGTTCATCGCTGAGTTCGCACCAATCTTGAGGCCAGGACAGACAGAATGATGATGCTGCCGGTCAGCACTATTTGAATGTAAGGGTTAACTTGCAGAATGTTTAGTCCATTGTTAAGAACGCCCATGAAGAGCACCCCGAAAAAGGTACCAGGGATGTTCGCTTGTCCCTCTTTAAACATGGTCATACCCAGGAACACGGCCGCGAAAGAGGAGAGCATAAAAGGTTCGCCTGCAAGAGGATGGGCAGAAGCCAATCGGCTGGTCAGGACAACACCGGCTAAGGCGGCGCCCGTACCGGACAGGACAAATGCGCTCAGGCGCAGTCGCCGCACATTGATACCCGAAAGAAAAGCGGCTTCCTCGTTGCCTCCAATAGCATACCATCGGCGTCCCAGAGTTGTCTGATCTAATAACAGCCAACAGAGAATCATCACTCCTAACATGATGAATATGGGCACTGGAATGGAACCAACGGTGCCCTGCCCGATGGTCAAGAAGGCAGGCGGCAGGCCAAAGATGGTGGCTCCATCGGTAAGCCAAAGAGATAGGCCACGGAAAGCCGTCATCGTTGCTAAAGTTATGATGAAATCTGAAAGCCCCAGATAAGAGACCAATGCCCCGTTCAAAGCACCGGCCAGCATACCCAATGCTAAACTTGCCGCGATAGCGAGCAGAAGATTCATCTCCTTGAGCAGTAACGTAGCAACCACTACACCACTGAGACTGGCCAGCGAGCCGACGGAAAGATCCATTTTGCCGGTGGCCATGAGGATGGTCATAACGAAGGAAATGATTGCCAAAATAGACGCTTGCTCCAGAACATTGCGTAGATTGATAGGATTAAGAAAAGCACGTGGGCGTAAAAAGGCAAATGCCGCTACAATCAGCAGGAAACCCAGGAAAGTTCCATATGTTCGCAGGAGAGCACGTCGTTTCACTTGAGGGCGAGCATTGTCCCTGGAGGCTGCACTTGCACTCATATCGGTCGCCTCCCATAGCAGTAAGCTAACAGCGTTTGCTGGTCTATCTCACTTGGCTTCAGCATCGCCACTGCGCGGCCTTCATGTAAGACCAGCAATCGGTCGGATAGTCCCAGGAGTTCTGATAGTTCGGATGATACTAACAAAATGCCGGTGCCCTGCTCGGCCAGTTGTCGGATAATACGATAGAATTCGAACTTCGTACCCACATCAATCCCTCGTGTAGGCTCATCAAGCAACAAAATCTTGGGGGGCTTTGCCAAACATTTGGCAAAGACTACCTTTTGCTGATTTCCTCCCGAAAGTTGGCTCACAGGTTGCCGGATATTGGCCGCTTTGATATGCAGGGCTTGCACTAGACGCCTGACGACGGCGGCCTCGCGTTTTGTGTTGAGGAGAAAACCACCTTTGGCAAAGGTAGCAAGATGAGCCAAAGTTATGTTTTCAGCTACCGACTGTGTGAGGATCAGCCCTTGTGAGTGGCGCTCCTCCGGCACTAGGGCGATACCCATGCTAAAGGCGGCATGGGGTGAAGGCACTTTTATAGGGCGGCCTTCCAGCAGGATGCTTCCACCAGATGGTTTATCGGCACCGAAGAGCAGCCGCAGCAATTCTGTGCGTCCTGCCCCCGCCAGGCCAGCTACTCCTAACACTTCCCCCTGGTGCAAAGTAAAAGACACCCCTCGAAGATAGGAGCCATTAAGGTTGCGAACTTCTAAGAGGGGTTTGCCGGGCATGCCACGGCGTGGTGGATAGGCTTTACTCAGATTGCGGCCAACCATCAGACGAATGAGCTCAGCAGCGTCGATATCGCGCGTCGGGCAAGTTGCCACCACCTGCCCATCCCGCATAACCGTCACCCGATCACTGATTGCGAAGATCTCCTCCAGTCGATGGGATACGTATATCACGCTGACGCCACGTTGCTTAAGGGAGCGGATCACCCGAAAGAGGTGATTCGCTTCCTGGTCCGTCAATGATGCTGTCGGCTCATCCATGGCGACGACGGAGGCTTGAATGGATAGGGCGCGGGCAATGGAAATCATGGTGCGCATGGCAGGAGACAATTGAGCCACCGGCACATCTAATGGCACTTCTGTATCCAATTGAGCTATCAACTCACGGGCCTGTTTGTAGAGAGCTGACCAATCTACCAGGCCCAATCGCTTGGTGGGGTAGGGACGGCCAAGGAAAATGTTCTCCGCGCCGTTTAGGGAGGGAACCAGACCCAGCTCCTGGTGGATGAAGGAGAGGCCTGCGCGGAAGGCATCCTGTGCAGAGCGCAGTATTAATTCTTGACCGTTAAGCCAAATCCTGCCTGCATCAGGTAGAATTACGCCAGCCAGTATTTTTATAAGAGTTGACTTGCCGGCGCCGTTTTCCCCTACGAGTGCATGTACTTCGCCCCGCCTCACGTCAAAATCAACATTATTTACTGCCCTCACACCAGGATAATCTTTGGTGATGCCCTGCATGCGCAGGATAACTTTAGACGAAGGACAGGACTCCATCACTGGTCGTTCCTCTTCTCCTTAGCAGGCCAGGGCCGGTATTCCACAGTACTGCGTTTGCCCACGCGATGAATAAATACGCCAATACGCATATCGGGCAGGAAAGCCTGGTCGTACAGCATTGGCTCAGCTTCGCTATTGAAACTGGTACGCAGTGACAGGAAAGCAAGGGCTCCTACAGGGCATTGTAAGAGCCTCGCTTCTAGGGCGCCAAGCTGGCAGGGGCGCAGAATCTCCTGGGAGGTAGTGGCAATAAGACCCGCCCGATCTCGCAAGAAAGCATAAAGAGGGACGTCTGGTTCATAAGCAGCTATAATTTCCCGATAGCCAGGGGGAAGATAAGAACGCTGATAAACGACCGGCACATTGTCAACCAAACGGAGACGAGCAAGCATGGTCAAGGGCGTATCAGGTGATAGATCAAGCGCCCGGCTGGCCTCGATGGAGCGAGCTGCGAAATCACACTCCACTACCTGGGTTTCGATGGAGATGCCGCGCTCAGCCATCTCCTCGCTGAAACTGGCCAGTTGAAAGAGGTCATGAGAGCTCCCCAGATCGGCTACAAAGGTTCCTAGACCGTGTTCCACATAGATGAGCCCTTCTTCGCGCAGCAATTGAAGAGCTTCACGCACGGTTATCACAGTGGTCCCCCATTGCTCGGCCAGAACGCGCTGGCTGGGAAGGCGGGTGTGAGGCGGAAAAGTGCCGCTTAATATTTGCTTGCGCAGCTCGTTGGCGATACGAATGTACCGGGCTTGAAAGTTGCCATAATCATTCATCTATTTGCTCCCGTTGATGGTGGTGTTATAGTCTTCTATAACACTGAGAATATTATACTACAAAAAATGCTAATTGTCAAGAATTTGTATTCCTTGACTTTACCCAAGTATGTTACCTTAATTTTGCGCAAAATTCCCACGTTTCTATTCGTTCGTGCAAAGATGCTGGGTTTCTATTCGCTCTTAGCTGGACTTTAACAAGCGATCATGTTAGAATGGGCCAACTTCGTTAGACTTAGC
>Ga0190305_1000275_pt1 | contig 13408 bp, 25 predicted proteins | sample 48700723_MG_FD_161678 | JGI IMG/M metagenome (GOLD analysis project Ga0190305, IMG submission 161678) | Hydrothermal vent sediment bacterial communities from Southern Trench, Guaymas Basin, Mexico - 4870-07-2-3_MG | ecosystem: Environmental > Aquatic > Marine > Hydrothermal vents > Sediment ... | reverse complement strand
AGCCGATCCGAATTCATTCAAGTTTGAAACTTGTGAATATCTGGAATCATTAGATATTAGTGTCCCGACATACATTTATGGACTGAAGGCTTCACGAGGAGATGTGCTTGCATTAAGAAATAATCTTCGCTCATGCGAAAAACTAATACCAGCTAGCGTATATCAATTCGCTAAGGAAATAACAGGTAAACCTCATAGCCAAATAGGAACTCCCGATCATTTAAAGAGCAGACACACTGTAATTTTGATTGGTTTATCCCGAAGCCTGCGGGAAGTGATAGAAGAAACGAAAAATTATAAAGCGCTTGGAGACCAGATTATCACTTTGGTGAAGGCAGGGCTAGTAGCTCCTAAATACTCCACAATTTCATTACAGAGTTCAAATAGAAATCAATCAGGAGATTATTCAGTTATAAGATTAGATGAAATGCATGCGAGACGCATGAGCGAGCATTTATGCCGACCATATATTGTAGGTGATTATTTAGAGTGGTAAAATTATAAGAAAAATTGTGATAGGAACTATGTGTGTCCGAGTTGTGATACCTGAAAGAGTGGAGATTTTGAGAAGAGGTTTTCCACTAACCCCCGAGGCTGTTGGTGTTGTATTTACAGAGCGCTGGTCGGCTTGCACTCTTCCCTCCTGTCTCCCTATGGATTATAGCAGAAAACGAGTATTTAAAATTAATAAAAAGCTAGAACCCTTTAGAGCAGCGGAGAATACCTGCGGAGCGCCATGCTGGGAATTTTATAATATTGAAGGCAAACTTTGTGGAGTTGTATGTCCAGCCAATAGAATTGTTTATACACCGAGCATTGAGAATTTCAAATACATCGTTGATAACTATATTATAAAACCACGAATAGTCGTTTCATTGGGAACGGATGTTGAGCTAGAGCTTTCACATTATTCTTCGGATCTTAGAGTGCGAGCAAGAAACACCAGATATAATACTCTAACAGGCGTCGTAGGAGCGGATGGAACAGGCGGGCCGTTGGAAATACGGGTTCCACCAGCTCTTTCACCCAAGGTGCTGAGACAGAACTTGGAATTCATACTTCATCGTTTGAGAGATTATAGATTGACAATGCGATGCGTCTCGCAAAACGAGCCGCTTGGCGGGCATATACATATTTGTATAAGAAATCAATTCATGGACGACCTTCTGCCCGCTTCCCTCGTGGAACCTCTAGCGTATTTGCTTGATTACTTTGTAGGCTCACATTTTGTCAGGCACGAGCCGTATAAAATCCGCCGTCTATACGGATATGGACGATTATACGACGAGAGTGTAGATGCAGTGCGGGATGTGCCGCAGGCGCATCCTGGTATAGAATATAGAGCTCCTTCCGCATTTCTTATTCATGACCCGCTGTTCTTTGAAATCACATTTGAGATAGTGCGACGAATTGTAGATTACATATTTGAGCATCCTGGCACTGAGTTAAAATTCACCTCTCTTGACATAGAGCAGGGAGCGGAGCTAGAAGACTATGTAACTATGCTTCGGATGGATAGAAACAGAGCAGCATATTTCCTCAAGGCATTTAAGAAGCCAGTTCCGACAGTGGATGTCCGAGTGTTATGGGACGTAGTTGGCCCACGCAGAAAAAGAAATCTTATTCGTCGCATGACGATAGCTGAGAAATTTGATATTATAGGCAGAATGAGGCCTGCTGATTTCAGGCGATTTCTGCGAGCAGTAGAGAATATTGAAATCCTTAGACACTTTCCTGAAAAGAGCATTCGCATAGAGCAAGAGCGCTGGTGGGGACAAAATAAATTTAGATTAGGTCTCAGTTCGCAATTTCAAACAAATAATGAGTTGATAGAAGTGGAGCATCAGCCATACGGCGGCCGTCCTTTTATAGTATTACCTTACTCTCTTACCAACGAGAGGTTAGCGAGAGTGCGAGAGGAGCTCTCAACATTTTTTCAGAAATGCTTATATAAGTATGAGAAATGGAGGTGAGAAAGATGCTTATGCGTGAGGTTTGTATGGCTTATATTCTTTCACGAAAGGGACAGCCGGGTATCAGCTTCTATGAGCTACGGAAAATTATTAGAAAGGTAGAGCAGGAGACGCATCTCGGAATTTGGCGTGATGATTCCGATATCTATAATACAATAATAACTATGCGAGACAAAGGATACTTGGCGTGGGATAAAAAGAAGAAGATAATGCAGCCGCTTCCAGATATGCAAGGAATTCTTCAGAATCAAATGCTGGTAGTTGAGCTGCTTGCAAAGGAGGATATGGAAAAGTTTAAGAGAGCTGTAGAAAATTTGGAGAAATAAATGATCCGCAAATGGCGAGTAGGCTACGGCTTGGGCTCTTTGGACTGCGAAACACTTTGGTCGGAAAGTCTTATATGCAGTGATGGCGAAGATTTTTGGTTCGAGGAGGTGGATAGAAATGCTGGATTTGGACGGTATTACTGAGGAGATTTTAAGATTACAAGATTTGAAGCGAGCTTCTGAACGGAAAGAGCGAATTAAGCAGATTTTAAAGAAACATCTGAGAGCAGCTCTCTGTCAATTAATCAGTGATTTAACCTCCTACTCTTTTCTGCCTGAATATTCTTCCTTTGAAAATAGCGAACTAGCTGGATATTCAGTGGAATTAGATATAGTGCGGAATTTAATAAGAAAATATTTTGATATTGATTGTGATTGAAATGAGGAGACAGCCTTTAAATTTAGAGGAACTGGCCGATGAAATTATAAGAATAGAATACCCAAATTACGAGATATATCATCCGCATTTGAGAGCCTCGGTTCTCGCTAAACGAGAGCGTATAAAAGAAATCATTCAGAGACACATAAAGATGGCATGCAGCTTTTATTTACATTATAGCTTCGATTCGGTAAGTTTTAGAAGAAAATACCCAGCATACAATGACCTTATAAGAAATATGTTTCTGTTCGGCGCTGAACGGTTGGAATATATTTACTGGCTGGTGAGATTTACTTTCGGCTGTCTGGATCTAAATATTTGGGGCGATGAAAAGAGTTGTTGGAGATGAGAGAATTATGGAAAACTATAAGCTTCGGAAAAGAGCTATTGTGGGTGAAATATTTCAGCTTGCTGAGAAACTTATTCAATATCTCAGTGAAGTGGAAGAAGAAGTAGAAGAGCTTTTGGCTGAGCAAGAAGATGCAATAGTAATCCCCGATTCAGATTTCGAACCAATTCAGCTCTACGAAAGGAAAATAAAATATAAGACTTTCAACGGACATTCTTTGGTCGTAAATGAAGATGGTGTTGTGCAATATCTTCAATCAGAAAACAGATAAGACACCTATATCATTCCGCAGATACTCATCCGCCTGCGGAACTCACTAACGCCTAGTCGGCCTAAGGAATATCCCTATCTCACACCAGCTCCCTCCTTTCCGCCTTCCTCGATCCCGCCCATCTATTTTCTTTCCCTTCATAATATATATTTCTACTGCAAAAATCCATCATAAAGGAAATCATGAATTTTGGAAATTGGAGAGAGGAGAGCCTTCCTATTAACGAATGGCGAGCTCTTCCTTAAGATTAAGGGTTCGGTTTGAAAACAAAAGGCAATCCCCAAATAGTTTCCTATTTCCTATGTATGTTTTCAGAATAAGAATGGGGTTTAAATTCGTTTTCGTATTTTGAATATAATCTCTCCGCTCTTCTTTAAGGAAAAGAGAGAAGGAGAGCCAGCCTTCAACTTTAGGATTATCTATCTCGCACCAGAGCTCTCCATTTTTGGAAAGAAGAAATTTCCTTTGAGTTTCAGAAACGCATAATTCAAGGTAGAGCATCTCAATAGAGAAACTATATCCTTATGAAATAGAATGCCTCGTATCAAATACATATACGAGGCAGTCTCTTGAATTTTGCAGTAGAAATATATTATATGAGAGGAGGGCGGGGAGAAAAGGATGACAGATAACTGCCAATTTGAGATGCCAAGAAATACGAGGCAGATGGGAGGCAGTGATAGGATTTTTGCAGTAGAAATTATATAGATGAAGGAGAAAAATAAAGGGACGGGGATCGTGAAAGGGAAAGGGCGAAGGAGAAACGCCCAGTCGGCCATCTGTAAGGATAAAGGAGAAAGGTAGTAAATAAATAAAAGAATGGCCTACCAAGATAGAGCGTTAGATACATGGCTAGAAATAGCAAAGGAATTAGCTAGCTTTGGAAATATTATAGTTTTAGAGCTGGCTTTGATTTTATGTATTCAGCAGTTACGGTTAGCTTTGAGATCTTTGGAAAATATAAAGAGTGGTGGAAAAGAAGAGGTAAAGTAAATATAAGCGAAAAACCTTTAATTGGCGATGAACTTGCCTCTTATGTTCTTGAACTAGAAAAGCAGAAAGAAAAACTGAATGATATATCTTAGGTAAGAACAGCTCTTTTGAAAATCATAAACACAGTCATTAATAATAAACAGCTAGTAGTGGATTACAAATTTAAAGCGGAAATCGGTGAATACTTTCATTTATGGGGTGATGTTTGGTATCACTGCAAAATTGAAAAGTTTTTCAAAGTCAGCCGATGAGAGTGGAAATATTAGATTACACACGGAATTGGAAAGAAATTATAACAGAGGCTGTGGTCTCTTCTGCTAATGACTTAAAGGAAGAAACTTTTGAAAATATCCTTGAACTTCTATTGGAGAACGATTATACCTCAGTGTTAGAGCATATTTCTGTAACGCTGAAAATCAGTGGAATAAGTATAGCTCTTTCACGAGAGTTCCTTGAACACCGAATTGGAGTATCGCATACTGGCAGATCCACAAGATATAATGAGGAAAGGAATTTCAATTATTATGTTCCGAAAGGACTGCCTTCGTGGGCGCATAGCAAATATCTTCGCTTAATGGAGAGAGTTCAGAAGCTCTACGATGAGATGCTAAGTAATGGAATTTCAAAAGAAAAAGCGAGATATATTCTTCCGCTAGCAGCCCACACTGAATATGTCGTTACCTTGAATATGCGGAGTTTAAGGCATTTCCTATCTTTGCGATTGTGTGCGAGAGCCGCTCCTGAAATGCAAGAACTAGCTCGGATGATAAAGAAGGAGGTATCCAGTATATTTCCTTTTGTTAAACGCTTTGGCTGTCGTGGTGAAAACGCAGGTGTATGCCCCGAAAATGAGGTAAGACCAATAGAATGCCCGCATAAACGAATTCCTTTACAAAAGGATATAAAAAGAAGGTGGTATGTATAATATGGAACCATTTATATGGAGGATGAGATTAAAATATAATATAAGTGCCGAGGCAGCACTAAGGAGATTTGCTGGAAGAAGGTGTTTGATGTGTGGAAAGGAATTAAGAAGGAATAAAAGAGGGAGGCTACGCAAGTTCTGCTCACGATCCTGTAAGTATCAGTATGATAATTTTGAGCGCACACGAAAGCAGATTATAAGACTAGAAGAAGAAACTGAGTTATCACAGGAGCTGGGAACGATTTATATTCGTCCGAAATATAGTGGAGAATCTTGGCATGAATATCATTTATATCTTCAAAGTCTAAAGCCTTGGATAGTCAGATGACAAAGAAGTATCCGATTCCCTATCTATTTGAATTAGCAAAGCAGTTAGGATCATACCAGGTTGCGCTTGAGAAAATAAGATTTAAACAGTGTCTATATTGCGGAAGACATCTGGATGAGAGCGAGGAGAAAGAATTTTGCAGTAGAGCATGTAAAAGAACATTCTATAAATGGCGGAGCATCAATTCTCAGCAGGTTGGAACAATAAAAATAAGACCTAAAAGAAGGGACGAGACATGGGAAGAGTATCATGATTATTTAAATTCGTTAAAGGTATGGTAATTTGTATTGAGCGTGGAGATTGGTGGCAGGTTTGGGAATTTAAATGCACTGGTAGAAAAGTAGCTAGATGGAAGTGCGGAAAAAGATGGATATGGGAAGAGCCACTCGCTAAATGTGAAAAGACCGAGTGGCAGGTTTTGCTTCACAAAATGAAAAGGCTTGATAAGAGATTAAAGAACGAGAATATAATTTAGGAGGAAGAAATGCCCCAGGTATTAAATTATGAGAATTTTAAGCTGAGATACGAAGAGATGGAAAAGCGAAGAATGCGGAGATTTTTATTCGCTGACGCCGAGGAGACATTTACAGTAGTTGAGCATCCAGTTATTTATTTTGAAGGTGAAACAACTAAAAGCGGATATACAGTTAAGCGAGGAAGTATGGTTGAAATTCCAGTGCAGTCAAAGACTCGTCCAGAAATAAAATACATCCTCACGAACGAGAGAATTCTCGCAGAAATATATGCAGCCGCTAAAGGCGACCTTATCGGGAAAACCTTCCATATAGTTGTAGATGAAAATGGTGGTGTGGTAGTTGAGGTCGTTCCTCAAGAAAATGTAAATAAGGAAACCGCTTCTTCTTCCGCTCCAGAACAGAATGCGAACTCGGGATGGATAGAGGAAGCAAGAAATTTAATAATTGCTCTCAATCTCATAAGGGAAGAGGATATTCCTAGCATAGCGAACGTTCTCATGGCTCGTGGATGGGCTTCTGATAGAGATGACGCCATGAAGAAAGCAAGGGAATTGTTGATAGCAAATAATTTGATTTCTTCTCAATAGATAATAAATTGAATTAAAGACGGAGAAATGTTTAAAGGACAAATAGAGGTTCGTAAATTAAAAAATTGGATGAAGGCGATAAGAGCTCTTGTTGATGAATTCCGACTACAAATAAATAATAAATTAGGATGGCAAGTATTAGCTATTAATGATGCACACACAGCCATGATGGAGGTCTTTCTCAAGAAGGAGGCGTTCAAAGAGTATAAAATGCGAGGGAATCTAACAGTTGCAGTTGATTATGAATATCTTGAGCATGCATTAAAGGATGCAAGCGGAATAGCTGAAATAGAGATTACAAAGGAAAAATTGGTTACAACTGCGAATAATACAAGATTTGAGATTAGACTTCTTCATCCAGATGTGATTAGGAAAGCAACGCTGCCATCAAAGCTTTCATTTAAAGCGAAGGCCGTCTTATATACAGAGGATTTAAGAAATGGAATGAGAGCTGCGGATAGGGTGAGCCAATGGCGAGATGTTACATTCTCAGTGGAAGATGGAAAATTCTTTGTGAAGGCAGTAAGCGAGAGCGAGGTTATGGAAATGGTTCTTGGAGAAAACGAGCTCGTGAAGTTAGAAGGCGAGAATTGTCGCTCCTCATTCTCAATCGATTATCTCATGCCGATGATAAAGGCTATAAACACAAATACTGTGGAAATCTCATTAGGCACGGATGAGCCTATTAAAATTGCGTTTGCGAATGATGATATGGAAGTGATGTATCTTCTAGCACCAAGAGTTAGCGAATAAAATGCCTCATAAATTCTTGGTTGCAACACACTATTATGGTGGGAAATTCTATCTCCTTCCTTATTTATTAAAGGTGATTCCAAAACATATCTGCTATGTGGAGGTATTCGGAGGCGGAGGTTATCTGCTTTTAAATAAAAAGAGAAGTAGAGTTGAAGTCTATAATGATATAAACGGAGATGTTGTAAATCTTTTTAGAGTGCTTAGGGATAATGGGGACGAGTTAATCAGGAGACTAAAATATACGCCCTATTCAAGGCGGTTGCTGGAGGAAATCAGAACAAAAACAGAATTCTCCGATGACATAGAAAGGGCTTGGGCATATTTCATACTCCTCAATCAGACCTTTAATGCAAAAGGACGCATAGGTGGCTTTGCCTACGGACGAGTGAAGAATCATGCTTCGGCTTTCAAAAATATAGTTGATAAATTAAATGCGATTGTAGAGAGACTGCGTGGTGTTGTAATAGAAAATTTAGATTGGCGAGAGTGTCTGGATAGATATGAAAGTGAGAACACGCTGGCGTATCTTGATCCGCCGTATCCACAAGATACTCGTAAGGATAAAAATGTCTATGAGCATGAATTCACTATTGAAGACCACATTAAATTAAGAGATTATATAAAAAATTGGTCTGGCAAAATCTGTCTTTCAACATATCCTTCAGGAATATATGAGGAATTAGCAAATGAAGGCTGGCATAAATTAGAGATAAAAGTATCCAAATGGTCTCGTGTATTGAGAAAAGACCATTCTGGTAATACAAAATCAAGAGCTATAGAGGTTCTGTGGATGAATTATGAACCGCCTCAGAAAAAAATCTCACTTGAGAAATGGATGTCTTCTCAATAATTTCATTAGTAATTTTATTTTTCTTATTTCATCTGCAGTATTCCCAGCGGTTTAAAAATGGCATTATAGGTCTCATCTCTTTTATCTCAAAATCAAAGATACCATCTAAGCTGAAATGGCTGATTCTTTCTTCCATAGCTGGCTCACTTCCGATTAAGAATAGAACAATATTCGCTTCGCCCCTGCTTCATCCGCTAAGTGCAAATAAATCTGATAAAGCTGCCATTACTTTTCTAACCTCGCATTTCTATTATTTCGTATCTCCATTATCACCTGCGTTGATTACGTTCCTGCTTTTAAGCGGTCTATCATTCAGCCAGGCGCTTCCGTATTTAATTATTCCTGTGATACCTTTCCTTCTTATCTGCTACAAGCTTATGCCAGCCGAGAATATAAAAGAGACAGAGGCAGTTGCATCGGTATGGGATTATCTCTTTGCTTTCGCACTCATCCCGCTGCTGGGCGTAGGTTTTTATACAAAAAATATTATTCCATTAATTATTGCTCTCGTAGTATTTATAATCGGGAAGGACTATAAATTTGTGATTAATAAAGGTTTGATTACATCCTTGTCTCTGATTACAATCGTATTACTAGCGAAGCCAGTAATAAGCGGTTTTGTAAAGTCTCTGAGTATTTCTATTAATCCCTTGATTCTAGCTTTGTTGGTTGGGCTGGCAACAGGATCCTCTAAGCTCTCCTGCACGCTTCTCTATGGAATTCCCATGAGTTTCTCTGAAATGATAATGACATACCCGCTTTGGTGGATGGGATATATGTTATCACCTCTTCATCTTTGTCCAATGTATTCCGCTCTAGTATTTGATGCAGATTATAAGGCTCTTTATAAGAAATCATTGATTGCTGTGTTGGGAACCGTCGTTATTAGTGAAATTATATATTCTTTAATATTCTTGTGGGGGTGAGGAGATGAGGATACATGCACACCACGATGCGGATGGTGTCTCTGCCGTTGCTATGTATATTTTAGCAAATAATTATGAATCCGAAGCTGTTGCATTTCCTGAAATCTTTGGTGAGTTTGCCGAGGATACCAAAGTAATGATAGATATGTATCCGAACAAACCTTCTTTTGAAGGTTTGGTGATAGACCATCATCCAGATATCTGGAGAGAAAAGAAGTTTCAATTAATACATTCTGATATAAAGCCAGCATCCCTTCTTGTTTATGAATTGTATAAGGACAAGATACCGACGGAACGATGGTGGTATGTCGCTATTGGACTTGCAGGGGATGTCAGCGATTATTTAATACCAATTGAGGTGCATGAGAAATTTCCTGTGCTGAGGCGGAGTGTGTCAGCCTCGTATAGGTATGGAAATATAAAAGAGCTACCTCTTTGGAAGTATCTATCTGGAATAATAAATGCATACTGTAAGGTGCATAGGCCGAATGATGCATTAAATCTGTTATTAAATTGCGAGGAGCCCTATGAATTATTCGAGGACGAAGAGGGATGGGATTTAAAGCGCCTGCTCAATCAAGAAGTCCAGAGAGTAGAGAAAGATTTAAGATTTATAGAAATCGCAGATAGCGTCCTTCTTTCAGATTATTACTCTGACTATAATATAGGAGGCACAATAGCATCACGATGGCACGCTAATTCTCAGAAGACAATCATACTCGTTAATCGTCGGGATTTTTCCTTCAATATAAGAGGTGAGCTGACTTATTGGATAATTTATCATCTGAAAAGAAAGTTTAAGGATATTAATGTCGGAGGTCATCCTCAGGCTGCAGGCGGAATTATGAATAGAAAAATATTCAAGCAATTAATAAATGATGGGTTGGTTGCTGATTAAAATTTATAATGTTTATGCCAAACTTAAATTCCATTGCAATGAATAGTTTGCGAGCTGATACTGAGACACCGAGACCTCTCGCTCGTAGATTAATTAGACTAGTATCGTGGTCAGACGGTGATAGATTTTATGAGCCATTTAGAGGAAATGGAGCTTTTTATGATGCCATGCCAGAGCCTAAGGACTGGGCTGAAATTTCGTTAGGACGAGATTTCTTTAAATATAAGCCATTTGACGGAACTTGTGAGCATATTATTTCGAATCCACCATTTAGAACTGTTATAAATGGTAGGCTTTCTAATGCGTATATTTCTATTCTTGAGAGATGCATGACTATAGCGACAAAATCCATAGCTCTCCTCATCTCCCATAAAATATTTAATTCACTTACTCCAATTCGCTTAGAGAAATATAAAAGACAGGGATGGGTAATTACCAAAATCCATGTTGTGAATGTAAAGAAGTGGTTTGGACGGTATTATTTTATAATCTTTGAGAGAGGTTATAAATCAATAATCTCCTGGGATATTAGAAATTGGTAAGGCGAAATGAAGGTGTTGAAAACGAATATAGCTGGCTTGAAAGAAGTGTGGGAAGAGCTCGTTGCACCGCATTTTTATGGAATATATGGCCCGCCGAATAGTGGAAAGAGCTTGCTAGCGTTTCAAATAGCCTGTCAGTATAATTCGGTGATTCTTGCAACGGAAGACATGGATTATGAAGCATTCTCCTTCGTGAAGAATAGATGGGGCAAATCCTATAAAGAACCAGTAATACTCAAGGCTCGCTCTCTTCGAAGCTTTCTGCAATTTCTTGGATTAGATATTATTCCGCAGGAAAAGAAAGGAAGTCTCAAATTCGAGATTGTTCTCCGACGGGTTACACAGTATCCTCTCATAGAGGACAATGGTGTAATGAAAGACAAGGACTTACTGGTAATTGATTCTCTTACCTCGCCAATCAAGAATTATATTCCTAGTGGAAGACAAAACAGGGAGGCTCGTGCAGCAGTCTTTAGCGCTGTATTCGGAAGTCTTTATGAAATATCAGAAAAATGGGAAATTCCAATAATTCTTATACTGCATGAAAGCAAGGATCCCGCTTCTGAATACGATGCTGGTCGGCCTTGGGGCGGAAATGTTCCTTTGTATGAAATTAAGCATTATTTCCAAATGGAATCAAGCAGAGGCACAGACTGGGAGAACAAGAAAGTATTTGAAAAGAAGATACGACGACGGAGATTTCTTGGCAGAGGCGAGGACAAAGACTATCACATTCTTCAGATAAAGAAAGACTATGGATACATTTAAATATTTCTTCTCTTATGTTCGTGTTTATTCCCATAATATTAATCGGGCTAGTAATAGGTTTCTGCCTTTTAGGAATAACGCAGATAGCCAACTCCGCCATTCAAGAGATAAAATATTATTTTGGCAGAAAAGATTGGGACGAAGCCTCTCCGCTGCTGGCACAGTTATGCTCGCTTTGATGCTTTGTTTTGAATTGCTTGGGTTCCTCTATTCCTCTGCTACATTATTTCTAAAATAATGTGGAGGAGAATATGATAAATGGTTTTATGTGTGAAATGGCTATCAAGGGAACGATGATAATATTTATAGCTGTAGCTCTCTTTGCTTTCGGTGCATTTCTTTATATCACAGTGAAGGAAGGAATCCTGCAATCAATAAGGCATCGTGATGCAATAGAGACAATGCTCACTTCTATGATAGCAGCTCTTATTATCTTTTCATTAATTTGTTTCATCTTTAATATCTGCCCGCTGCTCCTTAGATTCTAAAAACGGAAATGACACAGGATCCCGCTTTTGCTGTGATTTTAATAGGTGGCATTGTTCTTGCTTTTGTAGTTTTGCTGTTGGTTGGACGCAGCCTCATAGAGGACATTAAATGCAGGGACGCCAGCATGCTATACTTTGATGCATTTATGCTAGTCTATTCTTTAATGTCCTTGATACTCTTTGTTATATTGCTTTGTTCATGAAATTGTAATGATAGCGATGCTGGTAGCGCTTTTCGCTATCATGGTATTATTAATATTAATTGCCGTATTTATTCTCTATGCATCGGCAATTCCAGATTTAATAAATGATGCAAAGTATTACTTTGAGGCAAAGAATTATAAATCGCTTATCATTGATTTACTTCTTTTAATTGTATCAATCACTGTATTGATAGTCGTTGCTGTGCTTATATTAGCGGTTATGGCAATCTCTCTCTCATAATAAAGTGAGATCGTATGTTGCTAGCAGCCATTTTCATTTATATTTGTCTGATGGCTACCTCGGCTGCTCTCGTTGGAATAGCGTTACGATATTGGTTTGAGGATTTGAAATATTGTATTCAAACAAAAGATTATGGTGGAGCTGTAGCGGATATAGGGATGTGTATCTGTTTAATCGCACTCGGAATATTATTAGCTTTGATTTGGACAATATTAATTTATGGAATGATTTATAAATAAAAAAAGGAGGTGTGATAAATGGCTAAATGCCCTCTCTGTGGTGAAAATATATATTGGGTAATAGTTAAGGGACGGGTATTTGCTATTCCATTTTCCTACACGGATGTGAAATCAGAGAAAGCGGAGTTCCTGCGATATAATACAGTTTGTAACGTGTATTGCCCTAAGTGCTTTGGAAAACTTAATATGAATAGCGTCGAAGAGATTATTGCTTTCTTCTCAAAGGCAGATTTGAGATGGTAGTAGCAGAGAGGAGGATACTTTCTTAATTAAAATATAGACAATTGCATTGGGATGAAAGTAAATGAATATATTCGGAGCCTGAAGAAAGTTAGTGATTCAGAATATCCAGGCATAGTGGGCAGCGCTGTTGCTATAAGAAACAAATGTGGATGCGTGGAGATAAGAACTGTAATAGGAATCTTCGAGGATGATAATTTAGCTGATAACCAACTCGTATTTCTGCTTGATGACGGAAGATATATAGTAAAACGATATGATGAAATGCGAAGGGACGTGTTCCTGGCGAGAACACCACCAGGATGGTAAATTGAATATTTAAAAAAAGAAAGCTAAATTGATGAACGAGTTCAGGTGTCCAAATTGTGATAGGGCAATAAGGTGGGTTATACTTCCAGGCGGGAGATTTCATAGCCTTGTATGTCCAGAAGATGCTCTCGGTGAATTCCTTGAGAATATAAAGAAAGCAGTTTGTCCTTACTGCTTAGAAAAAATTCCGATTGATGCAATCAAGAAATGGGAGGTCTTCCATGAAAGAGATTAGATGCCCTAAATGTAATGATATAATTACTGAAGAGGATATTGTTGCTTACGATGGTGAAAGTCTTGTTACATTCAGACACTGCGGTCGTTATTGGAATGTAAAGATA
>Ga0190305_1000265_pt1 | contig 13638 bp, 9 predicted proteins | sample 48700723_MG_FD_161678 | JGI IMG/M metagenome (GOLD analysis project Ga0190305, IMG submission 161678) | Hydrothermal vent sediment bacterial communities from Southern Trench, Guaymas Basin, Mexico - 4870-07-2-3_MG | ecosystem: Environmental > Aquatic > Marine > Hydrothermal vents > Sediment ... | reverse complement strand
CTGCACTCGCTTGGCACTTATCTCACGCGCACTGAGATAATACGTCCAGGAATAGTGCTTAGGTACCGCTTCCAGTCCCGGCTGTATCACAATAGTGATATTCCTCGATTCTCCGGGTGGAATCAGTACGAAATCATGCCTCTCCTTTAACCAGTTGCTGTATTCCCCCTCTGTTGAGAGCCGCAAGTTCCTGACAGGCTTATAGCGATAGTACTCAGTCAGTGTGAGATTCAGTCTTCGCTGCTCATAGCCCCGCTCCTTCAGTTGTAAGGAGCCGAAGTCTATAGAGAGTGGCGGATATGAGAAATAGGGCGAAGAGGACGAGATGTTGAAATCCACCGGCCATATCACCACTACACTTATGACCACATCAGCCTTACCCGCCTTGCCAGCGTCTAAATGTAATATACCTTTATAGGTGCCTTCAGGTGCATTGTATGGTGCAGTAATATGGAGTTTGAGTTCTTTGGTATCCCTCCCGGCGACAGTAACCTTACTGGGTGCATCCACATGAATATACCCACCTAAGGGTGGTGGGCGGGTAATCCTTACAGTCATGGGTTCATCGCCTTCGTTCTTTATTGCCAGATAGGTATACCTGTGATACTCCATGACGGTTCCCCGTGGCTTATCGAATTTGAGATTCAACTTTTTCGCGTGTGCTACTTCACCGAGCTTCGCCGGTCTCATTATCCGGGCTTCGATTGTTATTGTAGCGGGTTCTACGTACCGGCTACCACTTTTAATGCTAAACTTCCACGTATATCTGTTATCGCGTCTGCTGTAATCTGGTGGTCCAGGCGTGAGTGTGAATGTAATATGTTTATCTTGGGATGATGAGACGGTAATACCACTGCTCGGGAATGGTTCAACCCAGTCATTCTCGCCCGAAATTCGTGTTATTGTCACATCACTCAGGGTTTTGTACCCGTACTCTTCACTTAAAGTAATCTCTTTTGATACAGTGCTGGCGCTGGCAACCTCACCAAAGTCAATATGCGATGTAGACACTGTAATCTTCGCACAGTAGATTATATTGACGGTGATACTGGTCTCGGTATCAGTATCGGTTTTTATATGGACAGTGTATGAACCTTCCTTTGCGCTTTTATCTGCTTCAATTATGATGTGACGTGATTCGCCACGGTTGAGCGTAAATTCACGCGGTGTAATAATAATGTAATCATAACTTTTGATACTCACATTGGTTGCGTTTTCACCGGTATTGGTTATTGTCACAGTACTGTCTGCTGTGAATGTATCCTTTGTGGGAGAATCGAAGAATATGTTCACAGTAGAAGGAGTTACTGAAATAGCAGATGATGCACCGGCGCATTCTATTGTGGATGTAGTAATTATCATTATCATACCCGCGCATATCAGAAGTGCAATAGCAATCATCCGGTTTTTTCCTTTCATTATTTTATCCTACCACCATCCTATCCTTATCCCTTCCCCTTATCCTGTTACTCAATGAGCTCCTCGCCCAGCATCGTGTCATCCAGCTCGCCATGCCATCTCATGAACTTCATCCATAGGATACCAGTAATTAAAGATAGGGCAATGAGATATAATGCAACGACCTCAAGTGTATCGAGCATCAATCTGCGGTAAACAGCTTCTATCTCTGTTTCCCTTACCTTCACGTTCTCCAGCTCTTTATCTTTATGCTTCTCATATAACTCCTTCGCTTGCTCGAACGAATCGCGTGCTTTTATTATCTGCATGAATGCAGCGCCGAAGAATGCAGAATGGGAATTCATGGCTTTGTGCAGGTGTAGTTCTGAGGCGTTTATATACTCCTTAGCTCGATTCATATCTCTGTTATATATACGCTCATCGCGCCTCGCCTCGAACTCCATTCGCGTGGCGTCGCTGGGCATCCCTCCCAATGCATATGCGTTTGAACTTGTATATTCGTATTCGATCTTCAATCTTGTCTCCCCTGTGTTAGCCGCGATATTCTGAAAGAAGAACCCCTCTTTTCGGTAAAAACGCTTAAGTGCGAGTTCTAAAAGCATGGGTATCCCCTCTCTTTCCGGTGTCTCGTATCTCCTCAACTCATATATAGAATTGTTGATCGCTTCTGCTTTCCTGATTGCTCCTATATGATATGATGGCTCTTCATTCTCGCTCAGGGCGGTCATTGCTTCAAAGTCATTGATAATCTCAATGAGGATGTTCACCCAGTTTCTGGTCTCCGCGGTCACTTCATAGCCAGGCATGCCCTGAATCACTGCCTGTGTCTTCGCCTTTGCAAGCGCCAGCTCGCCGTAATTATTAAATAGCTCTGTTTTATCCATTGATATTATATCGCGTAGCAAACTCCTCTTTAGCTCGTCCGAGCCTGCTACCGGTAGCGTATAACCCAGCAGCAGTATAGATATAAGCATAAGCATGAGCATAAGCCTGGACATCATTATAGCTATGCTGTCACTTTTCATCTCAATATTTATGGTATATGCGATAAGATTTTAAATGGTATTAAACGGTATGGCATACCTCTTCATAGGAATAGGGTCTTCAGGAACTGCAATACTCAACTCAGTGCTGGAGTATAAAGAGATAAGGCGGGATAAACCGATTGTAATCAGGTTAAGGAGTGATAAAGAGTGGAATAAGGCGAGAATAGGTCGAGAAAAGGGAGCTGATTTCGCTTTTGTGATCTCAGAACTCGATGACGGTGATGAGGTATCCCGGGCAGCGGCAATGCTATCAGAGAGTGGTATAAAAACGCTGTTTGTTGGTGTTCTACCTGCGATGCGGCGTCAGAAGAGCGAGAACTTAATAAATGCGTTCTATACACTGGAGAAGCTGAAAGAATATATCAATAGCTTCATAATTGTTGATAACCAGAGGATAGCGCATCTTCCAAACTTCGAACGGTATTATCCACGTTATAACCGATATATAGCATCGTGTATCGTGGACATCCTGGCGGGAGTGAGAGATAAAACAGCGGCAATGAATATAGACAGACTATTAAGCATTATCTCGTTCAGTGACGAGCCGGGCTATGCAGCACTATCAAGGGCTTCTGAGCTCACGAAGGGACTGGCTGGCTATATCCTGCCATTTCTGAGGCATAAACCGCTCGACCTCCGAACCCTCATTCGGGTATCCATGGAGAAGTTAAGCATCGCAGAAGCCCCGCTAAGCAGCGAACGGGGTATTACATTCCTGCGTGTTCCTGAGTATTATGTCAGGGAAGAGCGAGTGGATAAGGAACTGGTGGAGGAGTTCATGCTTATGTATACAAAGGAATGCTATCTGGCAGTCTGTACCACAAAGCGGAATATAGCAGCGATAACAAATCTCTTCGTTTACAGGTTCGAGCAGTTGAAGCGACTGCGAGAGCTAAGGGGGCTTGCACATGAAGCGATATAGTATAACTGTAAGTATACTGGTACCACTGGCATTCTTAGCTTTGATTGCTATTGCTATCTTCATATTATTCAATACCGGCTCTGACCTCGCAATCACCATCATCCTGATCTTCATCCCTGCTATGATCGGTGTCTCGTTCCTTGTGCGATACCTTGTCGCAGTAAGGAAGAGGAGTGTGAGGGAACAGGTAATGGAGCGGGACATCCGGGCAATTGCAAACCGATATATGGAGGAGATGCGAATATTGCGTGATTTCGAAGAGAAGTATCGGATAAGTACAAAGGAGTTCAGAACAGATCTGGAGAAGGTGAAAGACGGCTTATCAGAACTCGGATGTAAGATAACCGGGCAGTTGAGGATGAACAGTGCGCAACTGAGAAGAGTGGTCTTTGCTGATGTTGAATGGGTGGATAAGATGCTCCATGAGATAACCGAGCGGCACGAAATGGTGCTCTGCTCACGATTGAAGGATAGATGCAATGAGTATTTAATAGCACTGAGAGAGCTCAGGAAAGTGGGCATGGATATAAGTCCACAAATAGAGCAGATGGAGAAGAAACTGGAGGATATGGGTATGGATATAGAGATGGAACTGCTTGAGCTCGCTATGTTCATGAACGAAGTGGTCTCCCTCATAGAAGAATCACTGTGGATATGCGCGAAGAGTGCGAGGGAGTTAGAAGCGATAGCGCGTGAGCGAGTGAATGCAGATACTGCCAGGGTCAGGACAGATATAAAGCTCGCAGAGCATAGCATAGAGCATGGTAATTACGATAACGCGGTGGAATTATTGAAGAATGTGGTTGTACAGTTGAGTGCGATGTTGAGTGATGAATTTGAACGTTATAAAGCGGACGTACTCGTACTGGCAGGAGTAGCGGCAGAGATATCGGATGATGCTGAGGTGAAGGAGCTGAAGGATAGGATAGAGGGATGCATGTTGCCGTCACAGATGCCAAAGTTATTGGGCTATGGTAAGTCACTGATGGAACTAACAGTAGCGTTGCTGGAGAAGCTTTATAAGCAGATATTCGAGCTGGAGACGGAGATACAGGCTGAGAACCCGGGAACAGATGCATACCCTGTGGAATACTGGTCGAGGGATAAGCTAAGCGAGATAGAGGAGTTGAGAGCGATAGCGAAAGAAGAGAGCACTGACGTTTTCGTACGCAGATACAGACTTCTCGCTTCTGATGCTCTTTCGAGGTTGAGCTATGATTCTGAACGGCTAAAGTATATAAGATCAGTTTCAGCTCGAAGCCAAAATTGAAATTGATTATGATTATGATTGATTATATTATATTCACAAAAAGGGAGAAACATTTTTTATTGAGATAAAAATTAAATAATGTATATGGAAATGGAACTCCAGAGCATAGCTTTTCTCGTCGTTGCGTCTGTGCTGGTTGTGGAAGTAGTGTTGATGTTGACGCGAATGAAAGTGGACAAGATGCTGCTTCTCATGCCCATCACGGGCGTTATATTAGCCGCTTTAGCTTTCGCATTGAATGAATACCGGGAGAAGCTTCTATCTTCTCTATCAGAATCTGCCCGCTCTGTTGTTATATATGTGATAGTGGCGATGGGCATTATATTGGGATTGATGGGCATTGTGATATGGTTAAGGGGCGAGAAGGAAGCGAAGAAGCTGGTAGCTACCGCAAGGAGCATAGATAGTGCAGTTACGAGGATGGAGAGTGAGATAAGAGGCAGCGGGGTGGAGATAGAACACTTCGATGAGGAGATGAGCGACATAAAGAGAAAAATATCAGATTATGAAGCGAGGGAGAAGGAGGTATAGAGGATAGGATGGTGGAGTTGCGTGAGGATACAGTAAACCGGATTGTAATAGGGATAGGGGGGCAGGGGAGTTTCATTGTGAATAACATATTGCGAATGCTGAAGCGTAGTACGGGTAAAGTGCCGAAGAACGAGGAGTTTCTGATTATTGATACCGACCAGGCATCAGCGAACGCATGTACTGAGATAGAGGAGCGGCGGAAGATAATTCTCAGTAGACCGGACACGATATTGATGAAGAATGTAAACCAGTGGTTACCAGACCCGTATCTATCGGCAGCCGGTGCGGGCTGCGGGCAACATCGTATATATGGCAGGGCGATGTATAATGTGCACCGTGAGAGGATATTCAGTGCGATAGGTGCGGCAGCATCGGAACTAAGGAACAGAACGGGTGGTAAGGACTTCTTCATCATTATGGTCTGTGCTTTTGGGGGTGGCACTGGCTCGAGCATGATCCTGGATGTTGCAATAGATGTACGGGACTGGATATCGAAGCAGTTCGGCTCGGAGCCCGTGATCTTCGGGATAGGAATACTGCCCTCGAGTAAGGAATCAGCGTTACCAACTGCAAATGCGCTTGGAACACTGAAAGAGCTTCATTTCCTCATGTCGCACAGCGAGGAGATAATAATTGAGGATAAGAATTACTCAAATCCGTTCAAACTCTTCTTCCTCCTGGGTAGAGACCTTCAGGGTCAGAACAGGGATGAGGAACTGGAGAGGGCGATACCAAGGTTCCTGCTCGATCTCGGGTTCTTACCAGGGGGTAAGGTGGAGATGCGGGGGAAGTGGCTGGACCTCAACGACCTGCAGAACAGAGCGAGGGGCTATGAGAACCGATTTGATACCCTGGGCTATTACGAGTGCGTATTCCCAACAGAGAAACTGTTCCTGTATTACGAGGTGGAGGACGAGATACCGGTGGTGAGAGAGAAGCTGGTGGAGATAGAGGCGAGAATCTCGGAGATACAGGGCAAGATAGAATCGCAGCGGGGTGAACTGGAGCGATACGAAGCACGTATAAGGGAAGCTCAGCGTGTAATTGAGGAATACGAATCAAAAGAAGGGGTAGGACTGTTCACGCATGTGAATCTCGCGGCGGTGGAGGAAGGTAAGACGAAACTGGAGCGAGCACGTAAGAAATTGAGTGAGTTGAAGGAAGCGGTCTTTGACCTCGAGGTCCGGGTGAGCGATGCGGAGGAGGAGAAGAGGCAGATGGAACGGAGATTAGAACGGCTGGATGCATTGAAGAACAGGCTATTGCGGGAGATAACGACACCGCAGAATACAAGGAGTTATCATCAGATAGAGCTCTCGGAGGAAGAGGTGAAGAGCCTGAAGAAGCGCAGGGAAGACATGAAGAAGATGTCATTCAAGGAGATTATGGAACTCCTGGGTCGTGAGGACGAGTATTTCCGCTGGACTCATGCGCCGATAAACGAGGGTGATATCATATTCAATCCGATGTTGAACTACCGGCATTCGATTGAAAGCACGCTGGCATCGCGGTATATCGAGCTACTGCATGATTATGGATTCCTGGAGGTGGATGCACAGGGTAACATAATGAAAGAGGAGGAGAAGCTTGGGCATTTCATCGCGGTACTGAGTACGCGTGCGGACAATTTTGATGATGCGCGGCTGGGAGGCGGTGCATTCAAGAGTATGGTGACCGAGCGATTTGCGAAGGATGCAGATGTACTGAAGCTGGATACGCCCGCGCGAGCACATAGTTTCGCTATATACACTCTGATGATTGGGTTACAGCCATGGGCGCCGGGACCGGGTTTGCCACCGCGGATGCGAGAGCTGGAATGGCTGGAGCAGGCGTATAAGGAGAGTGACTTCGCGAGATTACAGAGGCATCACTCTTTATTCTATGGCACAAGCAAGCCGTTCGCCATTATTACCAATATAGGATATACTCCGGGCGCGGAAGAGAAGAACAGGGATGCAGTGACGAATTTCTGGAGGAATTATGAGTTAATCGAGCCGGAAGCGATCTGGAATAATACGCCTGTGGTGCTTGCACAGTGTTTGAAGATGTTTGATGATTTACTTACCGGGCTGGACGTTGCAGAGGGGATAAAGAATCTGGGAATCCCGGACAACTACTCAATAGCGAGCCTGACGATGCTGGTGCATGGACTGGAGAAAGCGGGCAAGAGCATGGAGAAGCTGAAACGGTGGACAAGAGAAGCGAGCAGGGGATTCGGGCAGTTAAAGAGCCAGGTTGATGACCTTACTGCGCGATTGAAAGGTGTCAAACCACCTGCAGGCGACAAGGCAGTGAAGATGCTGCGAATGGTAGATGATGCGATACGGGATATTGAGATATTGCTTGACAGGATAGAGGAGCTATCAAACAGTTTCAGTAGCGATATGAAGGTAGTAGTGGAGAAGGCGACGGAATTCCTCGGCGCGATACCTTCTAAGGAGACTACCTCCGCGGTGATAAGGCATATAACAAAGGCGGAAAGTGAGCTCTCAAGAATAAGGGAGGATAGTATGAAAGCAGCGAGAGGGATAAGAGCTATCGGGGAACCGCTGGCGGAGATGTCATCCTCATTGCGTGAGTTGAAGGGCATGATAGAAGCTGGCGAATCTGAGTTAGAATTAGAACAGGCTCAGGGTCAAGGCCAAGGCAAAGGTAAGGAGCAGGAGCAAGAGCAGGAACAGATGGAACTGCCAGAATTGTCGCTTGATATAAAGGAAGAAGGAAAGGGAGAGGGGGATAAAAATAGATGATGAAGGAGATAAGGATGAAGCAGAAGATGGGGAGAAGACATAAACTCAAACTCCGTATCTGTATCTCTGCTGGTGCATTCCTGATACTGTTGACACTGTTAATTCTATATTTAGTACCGGGTGCTGCGGCTCTGGAGGTCCTGAAGTTGAATGTGGACCGTTCATACGTACGTAATCTGGACACGGGCGTAGAGCATAATTATACAGAGGTTTTAGGTAGCAACCAGCTGGAAGGTGAGAGGCTTGAATTCCATATATATGTGAGTAAGACCGGGAGTCCGATTCTTGAGAATTACGTATTGGAACTCTACACAGATATGTCTGACCCCGAATGGAAGTTCGGTGATAACATATCACATTCCGGGAACTGGATTGTATGGGAAGGCAAGGAGGCGCATGAAGGGATCTTTCCGTCACCGATTATCCTCTCAGCAGAAGTTCCCAAGCCATTGAAGAAGGTAAAAGAGCCGGGATTCGAAGCTTACGATCTCGATGGGCTAAGTAAGAAGGAGGTAGAAGTCCGATTAAGCGTAGGAAGGATGGAGGGTGGTAACATAACATATATCCAGAAATTGTCGCCTGTGATGCGGTTCTATGCAACGAATAAGAAGATACTGGCTGCGAATCGCTCAATAGAGGCTAATTTGACAATTGCAGAGTCTGATATAGGAAAAACAGGTCTGGAAGAGGATATAAGGCGGTTATACGAAGAGGGGCACCCGGGCTGGGCAATGCTACTGTCGCGGCATTACAGGGAGTTGTCAGCCGAGATGGCGCCGCCGCCATTAGCTCTCTATCTCATTCTGGCAGTGGTACTGGGATTGATACTCGGTGCTGCATCTGTATATGTATATGCCACGCGCGGTGGCGGCAGGGGGGTGGATATAGAAGCGGCGACATCGGATCTGGAAGATGTCTCAGGGCAGATAGATGCGAATTCGAGTTCGATAAGTAGAATTGCAGGGCGATTTGCGCGCAGTGAAGATGAAGATAAGCGAGGAGCGGCGCGTGAGTTATTGAAGATAAGAGCAGCACTGACAGAGATATCAAATGATATAAGAGCGATTGCGGACAGGCTCCGGGTACGTTAATGTTAGCCAGTTCCTGTTTATAGAGCCCGGGCGGAATTTGAGGCGTAGTGATTTCTTTCGACTCGCGTCTATGCCGCTCTCCGTATCTATAATCTCGCGTATTGTGGATGCGGTCTCCGATATAGCACTGGTAGTAGTGTCCACTTCGTATACAACCTTGCATAAATCCACTGCTTCTATAAGAATAACATCCAGCATCTCCGCTTCCACATTCTCCTCTATCTTCCGCATCGTGAAGCCTTTTTGCATCAATCGCGAGGCGAGTACCGCAGGATTGGTACGGAGCACGATAGCTACATCAGGTTGAAGTAGATGCGCAAGATGACTCTCAATCACCACCTGCTTCTCGCTATTCTCTACCTCACTCTTTATGTAATCCCTTAATCTGGTGAGGTCGGCTATAAGGCATCCCCTATCATCGTCTATACCAGTGTAGAACCCTTTGCTCTTGATGACCGCATCCAAATTGATGATGTTATATTCGCTTATAGGCTCAAGTGCGCGGCATACCGAGGTCTTGCCTGTTCCCGGCGTACCGGTGATGGCGATGAGACTTACGGGCATATATGTATATGGATATATTATTGTCCATAGTAGTTTTTAGAAGCCCCGGTTTTATCGAAAGTTTTATATACCCAATTGTTCTATTCCATATCTAATATATATCATGTAGCATGTCATACTAATAACGCTCATCTATATCAGAAGATGGGAGCGCTATGGTGCGGGCGCTAAAAGAAATGCGTACCAGAAGAGAAAGAAAAAAAACCGAAAAACATAAAGTTATATATACCAAGTGAAGAATAGGATAGAAGAGGGGATAAGAATAGAAGAAGAAGGGGAAAAGAGAAATGCAGCGGGAAAAGATAAGAGATAAGAGTAAAGTAAAGCGAAGAGAATGTCAGAGCAGCGGAGCAGAGTGCGGAGTGTTTACCCAAAGTTTTATATATCCCCTTTTCGATAAAAAAACTTAGGAGGTGAGAACGCAAAAATGGATACTAAGAATAGAGTAAAAGCGATAGCAGGCATCGCTATGGCTACTATTATCATTGGTGCCGTGTTCGCAGTTATGCCACCAGTAATGGCAGTAAGCACAGGTGATAATTTCAATCACATCGGCGCAGGTCTCCATGAGACAGTGCTGGTGGGGCAGAATGTACAGTTTAATGGGACAGGTGAACCACATGCCTGGGCTGATCCATCCAAAGTTAAGGTAGAGAAGTTTGATGATGGAGAGTGGTATTATTATGCAGGACCATGGACTGACGGTAAGGCGTACAATATCGATTGGGACCCATCGCTTACTCTAAGAGCGACTGATGGGACTGTTTCAACAAATCTTTCAGTCAAAGAGCCCAAAATGCCATTGAAATTGAAAGTAAAAGATAAAGAGGTAACGTCTATTGCAGCAGGTGCAAATAATTTCTGGGTGGATGTCGGTGGTATAAATCTCTTGCCTGAGGATAGAGTAGACCTTGTTATAATCGGTCCTGACGGGCGAATAAAGTATGATTCGGTAAATAAGCAGAATTTTACAAACATAACAGTGAGCTATTTGAAACAGAGATATGGTAGATATAGTAAGCATGGTAACGAAACACTGGGAATCAACACCGAGGGATGGGTGATAGGTGACTACACGTTCCAGGTGAAAACCAAATCCGAGCACGCATGTGGACTGGATGCGAGCAGTGTTCAGAAGAGTCTGAGGATAAGGAAAGGTGAGATAGCCATAGAAGCGGATAAGACCAGTTGCATAGAGAACGAGACGGTGAAACTGACTGTAAAAGGTGTATCAGGTGACACTATAACCGTTAGCGGTCCAAGCAGTGATGTGAATTTTATGGCTGGTGTCTATGATACACCGGCTAAGGATACGAATAAGTGGATTGATAGGTATTACAAGTTCAAGGACGAAATAGATGAGGATGGAATAAGAACATATGCGGTAAAATTCACTGATACCGGCTCGTATACAATAAAAGTGGAGGTTACCAGTGTTGACCGTAAAGGCGATTATGATACCGCAGATATATCAGTGACTGAGAAAGCAGTTACTTTTGATGTGCCCGCTACGGTTGTCATCGGACAGAAATTCACGGTAAAGGGGCATGCCAATACGGGACATTTTGTCACTATAGCCGTGGAGGATAAGGTATATAAGAAGCTGGATCATCTGGTGATAGATGAGAACGATGAGTTCAGTCAGGATATAGACACTTCAGTGGAGAATATACCCGAATTTAAAGTACCGGGTTCGGTAACTTTGAAGGCATATATCGATAGACCGAAAGCAAGCAACTATCCTGAGGATATCAGGTCAGATGAGAGTGACGACGGTTCAACAGCAATCTTACTGACAAGAGGGGAGTTAACTGCAAACGTATCAGCGAAGATTATAGCACAGGATGACGATTTCAAAATTAAAGGCAAGGCTAAAGGCACAAAGCAAGTGGATATACTTATAATAGCGCCGAAGGGCAGTGGCGGGACTGTAATCACCGGTGGTCAGGGGCTGAAGACAATCCGAGGCGATGGAACAACAGAGGAAACAAATATATATCACGCCTCTGCTTCAGTCTCAGAAACGGATTATACATTCACAAAGAAGATAACCGTGGATGATGATGCAGATACGGGTAACTATCTCGTGATTGTACTCAGTCCAGGGTCGGATGGTAAGTATGGCAAAGCAGGATACACAAAAATTGAAAGAGCTTTAGGTGATTATACACTCAGTGCAAAGACGCAGGACGAAGTTCTCGATATTGTTCAGGATGCCACGTTCGGTGCAGTTGGCAGTGGAGACTTGATGTGGCTGACGTACGTGCGCGTGGAAACGCCAACGGTAACATTGAACCCGGTAGCGAGCGTAGCAGTGGGCGAGCCGCTGGTTGTAACTGGTATATCAAACCGTGGCGAGGGACATATAATAATCGTCACAGTAAAAGGTCCAGTAGAGCTCACACCAGAGACGGTACCGGTGGAGAACGGCACGTTCAATGCCACATTTGATACCTCAGATGCCAAACCTGGCACATACACGGTGAAGGCAGATGATGGTGATGGGCATACCGACGAAGTAACAGTGGATATAGTAGCAACAGGTGCAACACCTGCGCCCACACCGCTACCAACTGGAGTAACACCTACACCAGCGCCAACTGCAGCACCAGAAACGCCTACACCAGCACCGGCTACACCTACACCAGCACCAGCAACACCTACGCCCACACCAAAGCCAACACCTGGTTTTGGTGCTTCGGTATTCACCATTGCAGGCTTGCTCGCAATTGCATACCTCGTACTGAGGAGAAGGAAGTAAAGTAAGATAAGACCAGAGAGGAGAATAAAGTAAAAGTTTGCGGGGTTTGTTTTTTTCCCCTTTTATTTTTATATGAAGAGGTGTTTGTTTCGGAAGTTACCAGTACCAATTTGGAATTACTGGCAACTTACCCAAAGAGGGAAGGCGAAGAGGTTGCAATAGTTTTGAGAGGCAGGGAGTGGCTTTGATGCTGAGCTTTAAGAAGTTAAGTTTGGTAAAATCGAGCATGAAATGAGATATAAGCGATAAAAGCGAAAATCAGGATGATGTGAAAAAAATGACTCAGATGAGCCGCAATTTTATATACTATTTCTTTCTCTTTCTCTTATAGATGCCAGTGAAAGAATAAAATGCCGGGGCAACGCCACGGGGAGTGGGAGGAGAAGGGCATGAAAAGGGCAATATTGATTGTAAAAGGCGAAGTGCAGCGTGTAGGGTATAGAGATGTTGTGGCGAAGATAGCGCGGAAGTTGAGCATAAGTGGTTTTGTTGAGAATTTAAAGCCCTATGACGTTAAAATCGTTGCAGAAGGCAGCGATACGAACATAGCTCAGTTTATTGAGCAACTAAAAATAAAGAGATTCCCGATAGATGTAGAAAGCGTTGAGGTTAGTTTTGAACCGTATAAGCACGAATTTGAATATTTTGAGATAAAACGTGGTGACTGGCGTGAAGAACTATTTGAACGCCTGGATACCGCTGGAGCTTTGCTATACAAATCAGTGGAACTTGGGGAGAAGTCAGTGGCGCTTGGTGAGAGATCAGTGGAGTTAGGTGAGAAGTCGGTAGCGTTGGGTGAAAGGTCAGTGGAGCTAGGCGAGAAATTGGTAGCGCTAAGTGAAAGGTCAGTGGAGCTGGGTGAAAAATCGGTAGCGTTAGGCGAGAAGTCAGTAGCGCTTGGCGAAGAGTCGGTGAGTATAGGGAAAAGGATGCTGGAGAAACAGGATGCTACAATTGAAGTGATAGAGCAGAGTAAAGATGAAATTGTTACGGAGATAAGGTCGTTACGAGAGGACTTGAGGTCATATATGGAAGATAGGTTTGCGAAGATAGAACATGAGATAGAAGCGATAAAGGCTAAAATCGGAATGGTTTAGTTTAGCTTTTTGAAAGAAGGGTTTTTTATTTATCTTACCTTCAATGCGTAACGCCCTTCCCTTTTTATACCCAGTTTCTTCGCTATCTCTGAACTTTCTGCATCCACAATCACCACATATCCGCTCCAGTCTTTACTGATGGAATTGGAGCCGCATTTACAGACCGATTTGCCTTCCTCTATTATCC
>Ga0190305_1000257_pt1 | contig 13851 bp, 9 predicted proteins | sample 48700723_MG_FD_161678 | JGI IMG/M metagenome (GOLD analysis project Ga0190305, IMG submission 161678) | Hydrothermal vent sediment bacterial communities from Southern Trench, Guaymas Basin, Mexico - 4870-07-2-3_MG | ecosystem: Environmental > Aquatic > Marine > Hydrothermal vents > Sediment ... | reverse complement strand
CGATTCCGCATCAGCATCTCGAACCTCTCATGGTCATCATGCCAGACCTCCACAATCCATCTCGTATTCGATTCCGAGAAGAGTTTATAATCGCTTCTCAGTCCACGTCCGCGTCCGGATCCGGGATTCATATTCACACCAGCAATCTCGATCTCAGCGCCAAGGTCACCGCCCATGAGCATTTCGCATACTGCAATTGCGAGTCCACCCTCGGAGATGTCATGGCAACTCGCTATCATCCCTGCGGTCATCGCTTCTCTTAATGCAGCCATGCGTGTCTTCAACACTGTCGGGTCTGTTCTTGGTACTATACCTGCCCTAACGCCCCTTAATCTGTAATACTCGCTACCTCCAAGCTCTCTTTTTGTATCCCCCACCACATATAGCAAATTCGATGCCTCTTTCGCATCCGCTGTGACGCATTCTCTTATATCATCACACACGCCAATGCCGAGAACCACGGGTGTGGGTGGTATAGACTCTCCAAGTACTGATGATTCATTATAAAAACTCACATTACCACTAACGAACGGTATACCAAGGGAAGAAGCCATATAGCCAAGTCCACGGCAGCATTCATAGAACTCACCCATGCGCGGTGGCTTCTCGGGATTGCCAAAGTTGAGACAGTCGGCAAACGAATGCGGAACGGCACCTACCGCGGTCAAATTCCTGCATACTTCATCTATCGCACTCGCTGCACCCCAGAACGGATTCAGTTCACAATACGATGGAGTCACATCTGCCGTGATGGCAATCCCTCTATAAGAGGACTCTAACGGCTTTAGTACCACAGCGTCACCATGTGTTTCCTTCCCTATTAGCCCCTGCAGTGGCTTCAATACAGTAGCAGCTCTTACTTCGTGGTCATATCGCCTTATGACCGCCTCCTTTGACCTTATATTCGGCGATGCCAGTAGCATCTTCAGTATATTACCGTAAGAGCCTGAGCCGGGCTCTTGTAGTTCACCATCAGCAAATTCCACAGTTGATATCTCTCTTGGACGCTCATAAACAGGTGTATCGAGTATAAAATTAATATCAAGATCGAATACAAGCTCATCATGGTAGAATAACCTTATTCGCCCACCACTAACTGCTTTACCAATATCCGTGGCATCTACATCCCATTTGTCAAATATATCACGCAGCGAGCTCACATCGTCAGGCATAACCGCGAGCAGGAACCGCTCCTGGGATTCAGAAATCCATATCTCCCAGGCTTGCAGTCCCGATTCCTTCAACTTCACACGTTCCAGGTGTATCTCCGCGCCACAACCACCGCTATGGCACATCTCGCTCACTGCGCATGAGAGCCCACCACCACCAAGGTCTTTCATACCCCTTATCAGACCCCGCTTATTGCATTCGAGTATTGCATGCATCAACGGCTCTTTCGTTATCGGGTCTCCAAGCTGGACGGCACTACGGAATTCTTCGGCGCCTAATTCACCGGAGGCGAAGGTGACACCATGTATACCATCCCGTCCTGTCCTTCCACCTACGAGCAAAAGAACCTCACCCGGCTTCGCCATGCTCCGCCTCAATTCTCGCTTCTTCATCAGCCCCACGCAGCCCACATTCACCACGCAATTGCCCGCATAGCCGTTATGGAAATAAACCATACCCGCACAGGTAGGAATACCTATACGGTTGCCGTAATCACTTATCCCTGAGACAACGCCGTTGAACAAGAATCGCGGATGCTTCACCTTCACATCTGCCGGGAGTTGCTTTATATCCGGTGGTGCAAAGAATATAGAGTCAATTAACGCCACCGGCTGCGCACCCATGCATACTACATCTCTAACGATACCACCTATACCCGTAGCAGCGCCACCGTATGGTTCTATTGCTGATGGATGGTTATGGCTCTCAAGTGCTACAACATACGCATGCTCATCATCAAACTCCACAACTCCTGCGTCTTCCTCTATCACATCTATGCACTGTGGCGCTTCTATACTGCTCCTGAAGATGAACTCCTTCAGGATTCTCTTCGAACTCTTGTAGCTGCAATGCTCTGACCATGCCTGCGCTATACTCTGCAGTTCTACATCCGTAGGCTCTCTATTACGCGCAATGAAATAGCTCCTTATCTTCTTCATCTCTTCTAAATTGAGTGCAAGCCCCATAATCTCACTTATACGCAGCAGTTCCTCTTCGTTCGCTCCCCTTAACCCTACTTTATTCACCATATTTATAATGGAACTGGAGCCCATATTCCGCACTTTAATATCTTAAAAAATAAATACTGAGAAATTAACAGAAGTAATAGGAAAGATAGTAGGAATAAATCATGGATCATATAAAAACGAGCCGAGTTTTATTATAAGTTATAACCATCCTAATTACTTCTTCTATGATTTGGAAAAGGATGATTTACAAAAACGGATTGTGTCCCTCTTTCATCGACTTGAAAGAGAAGATGTAAATGTACATGTATGCTTGGCAAACGGATCGAAAAATAAGAGAGCTTGCGCTAAATAGGCCCGTCGCACCCTGCATATTCCTAATATTCACCTGCTATGGGGGTGGTTTAAACTTGAACAACTCGTCTAATCTCCAGATATGGTCTATGAGGTTAGCAGCCATTGCGGGTGTTCTATCAAACTTTAAAAAAGTTTAATCAAAATGCTACGCAATCCAACGCCGTCCACCATCCGCAATTTCGATTTTTAGTGCATCGTGGGGTTTCAGGTCTGACGGGGGCACTTTCTTTGGATTGGGTGGTCTTCCCCGTCCCTTGTATTCTGGCTGCTCTTCAACGCCATAGACCTCGACCAGTGCGTTTTTGTATGCGTCCCAGTCGTCACTGGTAAAAATCGGGAGTTATGTGCTCCCATCTCGCATATTTTCCGTATCCGAGAGCAATTCAATCACAGAAAGTCTTCTTGTATGTCTTGCATCAGAGTAGCGCAGTATTCTGCTTGCCATAGCGTTCCTTTAGCACGATGTTTCCCCTCCCTTTCTTTCCGTAATCTGGGTATGCCTCGTTTGGACAAAAGAATTCGTCTAATTTCACTTCTCCCATTCCGTCAATTCCTTTGTATTTCCTATCGAAATATTTGATATTATAAACATCTCCTGTAAATGGGGGACACGACCTAAATTTGTTCATGGTGGGTTAAGTTTACAGGAGGCGATAGTTCCTGTTGTAACATTAAAACTTGCGAAGCCGGAAGAGGTGGAGATTAAGGTCGTTGACTACGATACCGGCGAGGTGGTGAGTAAAGGGAAAAAGGGAAAGCTAAAATGTGTTTGTGTGTTTGTTAATGTGATATGTTATGGTTATGCTTTATGTAGTCTTCTCCCTTACCTCTGGCGATAGGCATAACGTAACACTATCACTATTGTGCTGTGCTAACAATGGCGAAAATTGATATTTTTAATTAAATTAAATCTTCTATTATTACATGTACATCATGCTGAACGAGAGTGATAGAAGATGGTAGAGATATTGAATGTTGAGGGGCTTTGTAAGACCTATAAACTGGAGGAGATTGGGAAAGAGATAGTTGCGCTGGATAACGTATCCTTCAAGTTAGATAAAGGGGAGGTGCTGGGGATAATAGGGAAGAGTGGCGCAGGAAAGACGACCTTGCTTCGCATGCTTCGTGGCTATGAGCGGTTTGATGCTGGCAGGATAGAGCTGGATGGTGTGAGTGTAGAGCATGATTCTCCTTATTCTGAATTCAAGAAATTGCAGAAGAAGACGGCTTTTCATCTCCAGCGCTCTTTTGCACTCTGGAACCAGTCCGTGGTGAATAATGTTATATTAAGGCTCAGGGCAGCACAGACGGGCTTAGAAGAGTTACCGCAGTATGAAGATGAATACGAGGAGTTGAAGGAGCAGGCACTTGAGATTCTCGACCTCGTGGGGCTACGTGAGAAATACAAGTATTTCTACCCGATATTGAGCGGAGGGGAGAAGCAAAAGGTCTTACTCGCTCGTCAACTTGCGAAATCACCTTCACTGCTGCTACTGGATGAGCCCAGTACGATGTCAGACCCAATATCACGTGAAGAACTGCTGGATAGTGTGAAGCGAGTAAACGAGGCAACGGGCATCAGTATATTGCTCGTTTCGCACATGCCAGAAGTGCATAGGGCGCTATCAGACAGACTTATCTGGATAGACAAGGGTAGAATAATAGATGATGGCGGTGTGGAAGAGATAATAGGGAAATTCATGTCTCAACTGGAGCCGATGGAGCCCCTGCAACCTATAAAGAACCCGAGAGACACCATAATCGAGCTCAATGGAGTATGGAAGAAGTATGTGATATACACGAGCAACACGTTGATAAAGACGATAGAGATGCCCGAACTGAACCTGAAGATCCCGCGTGGTGAGATACTGGGTATAATTGGGCCTTCAGCAATGGGCAAGACGGTGCTGATGAGGATGCTTGCGGGCGTTGAGCAGCCAGATAAGGGACAGGTTTTATATCGAATAGGAACAGTGGATTTCGCCAATATCGCTGCACTTGGCAGTAAGAGGGCGATGGAAGCTCGGACAAAGCTGGGCATCCTGCATCAGGAGTTCACGTTACCGCCTTATCAACTCGTTCAGGATGCGTTTGCCCAGAAGCTGGGTATAAAGAAGCTTGAAATGGTACGGCAGGCAATGAAGAGAGCAGAGGAGCAGGGGATAAGCAATGTAACACTCGATGCACTCCTGAGGATTGCTGATATGCCAGAATTAGAAGCGAAACAGAAGCTTGAGGATCTGGGTCTCAGTATCGAAATCTTCGAGAGCCTGTTCCCGAAGTTCCCACTGACAGAGACATTTGAAGCTGCCAGACCATATCTCAAGGCGTTGGATCTGCCTGAGGAGATATTTGAGCGGCACAATGCAGAGGCAAGTGCGGGTGAGCGGGTCAGGCTGGCAATTGCAATTCTGATGTCAGCGAAGCCCGAAGTGCTACTGCTGGATGAGCCCTTTGGTGATCTCGACCCTATCTCCATGCGTAAGATAGCGAATTCGATAAAGAAGTTGAATTATGAGTTCAATACAACGATACTGGTGGTGAGTCATCAGCTCGAAGTGATTCGAGAACTCACACATGAGGCAATAATGATAGATGAAGGTGAGATAGTGATGCGTGGCGACCCTGACGAGGTCTGTGATGCGTTTATAGCACTGGGTAAACCCGAGCAGTGAGAGAAGTAAAAGATGGTTTAACTTAGCTCCGCTGGTGTAGTTCGGCCAAGCATAAGGGCCTCTCGAGCCCTTGACCGGGGTTCAAATCCCCGGCGGAGCATTTATGAGGCTAAAAATAGAAGATGCGAGCCGGATACTGGTTCTGGATCCTATCCATGGCGCTGAAGTGATTGCAGATGCATTAAAAGAGCTTGGTAAGGAGGTGGACATCTTCAATCCATATAGAGAGCCCACCTTCAGAGGTGATTTGGATTATGATCTTGTCATCGCGCCGGTTCATCTGAATCCGAACTTTGAGATAATGAAACAGGTGTTGAACGCACACATACAACTTATCAACCACCATGAAGCGGTGAAAGAGCTTGTGAGCTTGAACAACCCCTTCTCGGGATTACATGTGATAGAAATAACAGGTACAGTGAAGAAGACGACGACATGTGAACTGATATATCAGCTGCTACGTGGTATGGAAAAGAATATCATTCTGCATACCAGTTCTGGTACAAGGTACAAATCAGCAGATGGTGGAGAAATAAAACTACCCAGGCTCAGTGGTACACCTGCAAATGTGCTGAAGGTGATGCTTCTGGCTCGTGATATGGATTTAAATCCCGAAATAGCAATTTTTGAGATCTCCCTTGGGTTGACGGGTTCATGCGATGTGGGTGTGATAACAAGCCTTGAAGATGATTATAAGATTGCAGGTGCTACAAAAGCGGCATCTGCGGCTAAGATAGCTTCCATCAAGAATTGCAGCGATGGTATCGTTGTACATCCCGGGCTCTCTCTTTCCTCTGTTGTGCATGATAACAGTAACAGTAATAGCTATGGAGATAGAGGAGAGAACCTCTGGATAGAGGAAGTAAGGGCGGTCTTTAACAAGTTGAAGACCATAGATGGCAAGATTATCAGTGGTAGTCTGAACTTTGCACCTTTCAAATGGCGTATAGGAAGCGATTATTACAGGAGCTGCCTGGAAGCTGCCTTATGTGCGGTGTTGAGCCTTGGTATTGCACCAGAGGAGTTAAATACCAGAGAGATAACAGCAGTTGCGGGTAGAATGAAGGTTGAAGAGCTAAAAGGGCGAATATTGATTGACAATTCCAATTCGGGCACGAAATTGAAGTTCATCAGTGGGCTGGTAGATGCTGCCTCACATCTGCATCCATATCACTCAGAGCGAGAGCAAAGACAGAAGCAGATAAAGAAGAAGAAGAAGATGATTCTGATCATCGGTGAAGATTCGCCTTATGTGTGTGAGGGTATAAATGTGGATGAATTGAAGGAAGTGGTGGAGATGGCGAATGAAAGAAGCGATTTCAAGGAGATAATAATTGTTGGTGACCGTTTCCGGGCGGAAGCGGAATTTGAAGGTGTACCTGTATCTTTCGCATCAGACCTTGATACCGCATTGAATAATGCGGTTGAGGCGACAGGAGAAGGTGACGTGATTATATCCAGCGTGAAGACATGGAGATAAAACGAAATGAGTGAAGAACAGGAGCAGCGTGTAATAGAGGTCAGTGTAGAAGAGGAGATGAAGAGCTCGTATATAGACTACGCGATGAGTGTGATTGTTGGTAGGGCTCTTCCTGACGCTCGCGATGGCTTGAAACCTGTACATCGGCGTATATTGTTCGGTATGCATGAACTCGGCGTCACCCATGATAGACCGCATAAGAAATCAGCGCGGATAGTAGGGGACGTGTTGGGTAAGTACCATCCACACGGAGATGTTGCTGTTTATGATACACTGGTGAGGATGGCGCAGGATTTCTCTTACCGATATCCTCTGGTTGATGGTCAGGGCAATTTCGGCAGTATAGATGGCGACGCACCGGCTGCTATGCGATACACCGAAGCAAGATTGTCGAAGATAGCGGAGGAACTGCTGGTTGACCTCGATAAGGACACTGTTGATTGGGTTCCTAATTTTGATAACACACTGAAGGAGCCGAAGGTACTACCTGCAAAGTTACCAAATCTCCTGATTAACGGCACTTCCGGTATCGCTGTCGGTATGGCGACGAATATGCCGCCACATAATCTCAGAGAGGTTGTGGATGGCATTATAAAGGTAATAGACGATCCAGAAGTGAGTATAAAGGAGCTGATGGAGATAATAAAAGCGCCTGATTTCCCCACTGGGGGTATCATCTCCGGCTATAAAGGTATAAGAGATGCGTATGAAACCGGAAGAGGCAGTATAAAGGTAAGAGCAAAGGCGGAGATAGAGACAAAGGGTAAAAGGCAGAGTATAGTCATAACAGAGATACCCTACCAGGTGAACAAGAGCAAACTGGTGGAGGAGATAGCGGAATTTGTGAAGAAGTTCAAAATAGAGAGTGTAAGTGGTCTGAGGGACGAATCAGACCGTGAAGGTCTGCGGATTGTGGTGGAGTTGAAGACCGGTGCTAATGCTTCCATCGTAATGAATAAGCTATATAAACATACACAACTGGAGACGACCTTCGGTGTAATCAATCTTGCATTGGTGGATGGCGTACCGAAGGTATTGACACTGAAAGAGCTGATTGAGTGCTACATAAGTCACAGGCGAGAAGTAACAACGAGAAGACTTCAATACGAGTTGGAACGAGCGGAGAAGAGGATGCACATCTTGCAGGGGCTGATCGTTGCAATCTCGCATATAGAAGAGGTAGTGCAATTAATAAGAAGCTCAAGCGATTCGAAATCCGCAAAAATGGCATTGATCGCTCGATTTGCGCTGAGTGAAGAGCAGGCGAAGGAGATACTGGAGATGCGGCTATCGAAGTTGAGTGCCTTAGAGCGTGATAAAATAGAGAGCGAGCGTAAGGAGCTGGAAGAGCGGATAAAATGGCTGAAGGATGTTCTGGCGTCGGAAGCGCGGATATCTGGCGTGATAAAGGATGAGCTGAAGGAGCTGAAGGATAAATATAGTGATGCACGAAGGACAATGATAGAGGAGACAAAGCTGGCATTGAGTGAGCGTGATTTTGTGGAGGAAGAGAAGGTAGTCCTGTTCTTCACCGCTCGTAACTATGTCAAGCGAATATCAGCGAATATATTCAAGCGGCAGAGACGCGGAGGGAAGGGTATAGCGGTGATAGAGAAGAAAGATAAAGAAGGAGATGCGATCGTTAATTTCATCTGCGCATCCACAAGAGAGCGTGTCCTGCTCTTTACACGGTATGGCAGGGTATATCAGGTGAATACGTACGAGATACCACCGGGTAGCAGGCATTCAAAGGGGAAAACACTGGTAAACATCCCCGGACTGAATATGATCAGTACAGATGGAGAGGAGTTCGTAGCTGCTTTACCAATACCAGAGGCTGTGGATACCGCGCTGGAGCATGGACATGAACATGGACACGAACACGAATATTATATCATCATCGCTACTTCACGGGGCGTGGTGAAGAGGATTTCACTTGCCAATCTGCGGTCAATACGTGCTACGGGTATCGTTGCCGCACGGATAGACCGGGATAGGGGTGATTCACTGGTGGATGTAGCATTGATAAGCAGCGAAGCTCAGATAGGGATATTATTGGGTTCACGAGAAGGTAAGGCGATACTGTTCCATGGAGCGGAGCTGAGGGAGATGGGTAGATATGCATCCGGTGTACGGGGAATGCGACTTGAACAGGGTGATGAGATAGCAGATATGGAGGCTGTTGATTTGAGTTCCAGTGCAACGACTGTGGTCATAATAACAGAGCGGGGTTATGGGAAGAGGACACGGCTGGATGCGTTCAGAGAGACGCACAGAGGTGGTAAGGGTGTTATCAGCATACGGGTAGGGGAGAAGACGGGTAAGGTTGTGTGTATAAAGTATATAAAAGGTGCGGATGAGTTGATGATTACCACCTCTGACGGAATGGTGACTAAGATACTGGCACGAAACATACCGGTACAGGGCAGGAATTCACAGGGTGTGCGGTTGATGAGCGTGAACCCCGGAGCGCGGGTGGTGGCAGTGGATGTCGTTTGATTTTGAGCAAAGTAAAAGATACAGAAATTATCTCCAGAAATTTATTCAATGGCGGATGATGATGGTTTATCTGATTGTAATTCTTTGCATCACCATCCTGCTGGTAACGCCAATAGGCAACGTTTATATACCGCCACTGGAAATCATCGCTCTGTTTGGAAGCAAACTCCATCTCTGTGACCTTGATGCTCATACTATCCCATACGGGTATGAAGTGATAATCTTCCAGGTGAGACTGCCACGGATAATTATGGGTATACTGGTGGGGTTCGCGCTCTCAACTGCGGGTACAGCAATGCAAGGCTTATTTAAGAACCCCATGGCAGACCCTTACATCATAGGAATAGCATCGGGAGCCGGGGTTGGTGCTGCTATTTCGATTATTTTACTCCCTTACTTCTTCGCTGATTACACTACACCATTCATGGCTTTCCTGGGCGCTATGCTCGCCACATTCATGGTTTATAACATTGCGAAGGTGGGGGGGAGAATACCGGTAGACACCTTATTACTCACCGGGATAGCGGTTTCGCTGTTCTTAAGCGCTGTTTTGTCCTTAGTGATGTATTTAGCAGGTCATGACCTGGGCTATATTTACGCATGGCTGATGGGGCGAATAGACTCGCCAAACTGGCAAAAGGTGGAAATAACTGCATTTTCTGTCTTCGTCTGTTTCTTCCTGATTTACATCTTTGCAAGAGACCTGAATGCAATGCTGCTCGGTGAAGAGTCAGCTCAGGCACTGGGTATAAATGTAGAGTCAGTAAAGAAGATTCTTCTGGTTCTTTCGGCATTCATTACCGCTGCTGCTGTGGCTTTCGCAGGAACAATTGGCTTTGTAGGTCTGATCATCCCTCACATAACGAGAATCCTCGTTGGACCTGACCATAGGATTCTTTTTCCCGCTTCCGCATTGTTAGGGGGTATTTTCATGGCATGGGCAGATGCAGGCATTCGTTTCTTAGATGCATTGCTACCCTTTGGTGAGATACCAATCGGTGTAATCACAGCCTTCTTCGGTGTTCCATTCTTCATTTATCTGTTAAGAAGCAGGAGGCAGAGTTTATTGTGATTTCCTCGCTCTTGTTATTTCTCGAGTTCATAACTCTAAGATATCCATCGTTCTGGGGCGATGTTGCTACGTGAGTACTCAGGTACTCAGTACGCCAAAATAAACTTGAGCTTGAAGTAAATTATTTAATATTCAGATATCTAACAAATAGGGAAGAAGCCAAATATGAAGATAGAGAGGGATCAATGATAAATGATAAATGCGGAGGTTGCCGAGTTGGACAAAGGCGTGAGGTTCAGGGCCTCATCCCGAAGGGGTTCGGGAGTTCGAATCTCCCCCTCCGCATCCGCATCCACATGGCATGAGATCAGTTAAGTTAAGGTTTCATTTAGTAAGTATAGTTATAGTGTAACAATAAATGATAGAGCGCGACCCGATGAAGGTGCTGCTAAGGAACGTGGAGGAGATAGTGACGAGAGCTGAGCTGGAAGAAGCTCTTGCATCAGGCACACAGTTAAGGGCATATGCGGGCTTTGAGCCGAGTGGCAGTGTACATATCGGGCATCTACCGATAATAACAGAGTTAAAGGAATTGCAGCGGCTTGGATTTCATATCATCGTGCTCCTCGCCGATGTACATGCGTATCTAAACGAGAAAGGCGATTTTGAACGGATAAGAGAGACCGCAGAGTACAACAGGAGATGCTTTGCCGCCGCTGGTCTGAGTGAAGAGACCGAGTACATACTTGGCTCTTCCTTTCAGCTTGATGCTGAATACATGCTGGACTTACTACAACTCGCAACCGTGACGACAGAGAAGCGAGCGAGGAGGAGCATGGATGAACTATCTCGCAGTAAAACAGACCGTAAGGTATCGCAGATGCTGTATCCGTTGATGCAGGCGATGGATATCGCATATCTCGACATAGATGTGGCAGTTGGGGGCATAGATCAGCGGAAGATACACATGCTCGCACGAGAGAACTTACCGAAGCTCGGCTTTAAAGCTCCTATATGCATCCATACCCCGCTTTTAATCGGGTTGGACGGAGCGAAGATGTCCTCCTCCCTCGATAACTACATCTCGGTGCACGAGTCAGAATCTGAGGTGGAACGTAAAATAAAGGCAGCATTCTGCCCCTCCAAAGTTGTTGATGGTAATCCTGTGCTGCAAATCTACAGATATATAATCTTTGGGATGGTTGAGGAGGTTAAGATAGAACGCGAGCAGGAATATGGCGGTGATGTGATTTATCATAGTTATGAGCACTTTGAACGCGATTACGAGCTGGGCAAGTTACACCCGCAGGACGTGAAGCAGAATGCCTCGAGATATCTAAATGCGTTGCTGACGCCCATAAGAAAGAGATTGGATGTCTCGAAAACTTTTTAAGATGCAAATACCAATATTATTATTGAAGGAGGGAAGAAGGTGTTATTGTCGCTCCTTGGCTTGAAGTTTTTAATCCTTCTTCTACTATTGCTCCTCTCTGGCTTCTTCTCTGGTTCAGAGACTGCTCTGATTGCAATTGGAAAAGTAAGAGCGCGAGCACTGGTGAAGCAGGGAGTGAAAGGCGCGAAAGAGATAGATGAACTGATGAACCAGCAGGAAGCGATGCTCACCACTGTGCTCATCGGCAATAACATGGTGAATATCGGGGCATCGGCATTAGCAACATCTATCGCAATGGAATTCTTTGGTAGTTATGGCGTGGCAATTGCAACCGGTGTGATGACTTTCTTGATACTCACCTTCGCGGAGATCATGCCCAAGACGATCGCCGTTCACCACGCAGAGCGGATTTCTATCATTGTCTCCAAGCCGATAAAGATGATGGCTTATTTCTTCATGCCGTTCATCAAAGTGGTATCCGCAATTACTGGCACTTTTGAACGGTTCATGGGCATGGCACCGTATAAAAGGCGTGTACTGACCGAGGAGGAAGTGGAGACGATGCTGGATATAGGCGAGGAGGAAGGAGCGATAGAGGAGGACGAGAAGGAGATGATGATGGGTGTGTTGAAACTCGACGAGATCAGGGTGAGAAATGTGATGACTCCCAAAGATGCAATGGTATGTATAGATGTCAATCAGAGTGTTGATGATGCAGTGGAGTTGATAAAGAGAACGGGTTTCTCCAGGATTCCTGTATTCGAGCGAACGGAAGATAACATCGTGGGCATTCTATACGCAAAGGACCTGCTGGCGAATAGAGGTGAGACCTCGATACGAAAACTCATGAAAACCCCTTATTTAATATCGGATACAAAGAGAGTGGATGATTTACTGAAGGAATTTCAACGAGGCAGGTTCCACATCGCTATTGTTGTGGATAACCAGGGCAAGACCGAGGGGTTGGTCTGTCTGGAAGACCTGCTGGAAGTGATTGTAGGCAGTATATACGATGAATACGATATTATTAGCAGGAGTTAGGGTTAGAGTTAGAGAGTAGAGAACTTCTTTTGTGAATTTTAAAATATATATAGTCTCTTGCAAAACTTTATCTATTATTCTCCCCCAAAGTACCGCTAACACGGTGAGGGTTTGGAGTTTCGATGATGCTAAACCACATATAAAAAAACACCACGAGAATGAAAGCTAATACAATGGGTTTTTATCCAATTGTGGGAGAGGGAGTTATAAGTTTTCCTGAGAACACAAAGATAAAGAGCTTCAATGAGTTTTTGAGGGCGATACGGGCGGTTAATAATGATTACAAAGCGATTATCGTGATACTCACCATACTCGCCTGACCTCAACCCGATCGAGTTTATATGGAAGAGCATAAAAAAGGTCATCTCGATTGTTTTCGTGGAAAATGTAAACTTGCAGAGAGCTTATCATTTGCTAAGTCGTGGATCGAAAAGTTTATCCCATCGTAGATTTAGTTTTGTTGGGGACTATAATTGCCATGTTTTTCTCCGTAGACCTCTCTTACGTGGTCAAGTCAAAGAGCTAAGCTAAATAGAAGTATAAAGCTGAGAAGATTTGCAAAAGTTGGAGAAATTCCAGAAGCTAAGGAGATTTACCGATTTTTGAGCAGATTCGGTGAAGAACAGTTTGTTGGGTTTGTTTTTGGTGTTTTGAGCTCGATATGTGCCAAACGGGGAAGAAACAGGATGCTAATCGTAGATTCTACCGACGTGTCGTTGGACCTGAACTGGCTCAGGAAGAAGATAACCAAGGCTGATCTGGAGGGAAAAGAGTTCAAATGGGGATATTTTTCGTCAAAAGGCTACTATGTAGGTTATAAACTCACCATGGTCATAGAATATCGCTCTTTGATGCCTGTTGCTTTCTTGTTCCATCAAGGATCACCAGGTGATGCTAAGCTGTACGAGTAGATTTTAGAAGAGCTAAAAAGGAGACGAATAGCTAGAGATGGAGATACAATCATCTCTGACAAGAGATATTATGGGTACAAGAATTATACTAAGGGGATTTCCAGATTCAAGGTTATCCCATCAATATTTCCAAGAAAAGATTAGTGAAGAGTTATAAAGGCAATACTTGAAAATTGGGAGAAATATAAGCCGATCAGAGGCATGATAGAGGATATATTCAAATTAGCGAAAAATGCTTTCTCTTTAAACAATTTGCATCGCTATACGAAGCGTTCAGTCAAAAAATTCGTCTGTTTGCATGTACTTTTGGTAGGGATAGTGGTTTCGTTGGGTATTAACTCAAAGGAG
>Ga0190305_1000252_pt1 | contig 13956 bp, 24 predicted proteins | sample 48700723_MG_FD_161678 | JGI IMG/M metagenome (GOLD analysis project Ga0190305, IMG submission 161678) | Hydrothermal vent sediment bacterial communities from Southern Trench, Guaymas Basin, Mexico - 4870-07-2-3_MG | ecosystem: Environmental > Aquatic > Marine > Hydrothermal vents > Sediment ... | reverse complement strand
TTCTAAATTAAAAATGGTATAATTTTTGTTATTGCAAAAAGTGTGCCAATAAATAGTTCTTAGTTTATAATTATTCTAAATTGATAATTAAAATAATTATAAAAAAAGTGGCATAATAATTGCTAATCAATTGCAAAGTTTATGCCAAGTGCAAAAAATAATGGTTTATTGGTAAGAAAAAAAAATTAAAAATAAAGTAAAAAAACTATTGACAATAAAAAATATATATGCAATAATTATAATATGGCAAGGTGAGGAGAATAAAAAATCAAGGGGGTATGAAAAATGAAAGAAATCAAAGAAAAAATCAAGCAACAATTAAAGGATATGGGAAAGGTAAGGTTTAAGCCTAATCGGTCTTATATTGCAGTATGGCTAAAAAAGAACAAGGTTGACAACCTTATCCTTTGCATTTTTCAAGGAAAGAAAAAGGTCAAAGCATGTTTGCCATGGTCAACAATTGATTTATTGAATAATGATAAACTTCCAGAAATTATCAATGAATTTTTGACATTTAAAAAAACCAATTCAATCTCTAAAAATATAAAATCACTAGAGAAAGGATTAAAAGAGAAAGGTTTAATTTAACTTTCTCTTATCCTCGCCTTGCCATAAAAAAAGATAGGAGTTAAGTTAAAATGTTAGAATTTATAAAAATATGCGTGTTTTTTTGGGGATTAGGATTAATTATTTATCTTATCTTTGATTAAAATTTTAAAATCACTATCAAATTTATACCTTGCCTTTATTTTTGTCTAAATATTAAAATTTTAATATTAAAATTTAACTAGTCTAGCAAAAACTGTGCCAAAATTTATATGCAAAAATCATGCCAATAATAATTTTCAATTTATAATCATTCTAAACTAAAAATTGTTTCAAAGAGTGTCTGCCAATGCAAAATCCGTGCCAACTTTTGTGGTGCTAGTTAGGGCTTTAAATATGAGTTTTTAAATTTTAAAAATTTTTTAAATTTTAAAAGGACAATTTGATGCTCGCCAAGAACCGCTCCCGCCGAGTGTTCCATCAACTGCTCACTACTCTTACACATTCACCATTCACAAAATATACTGTGACCAAATTTGCTCTAGTTGTTGGTCTGGAGATTCTTATTCCTCTTTTGAGGTGCTCCTGTAGCCATTCCTCCTTTGCCTTCTGTAACTTACCAAGTGCTTCTTTTGGAGTTGCTCCCTCAGCTTTGCACCCAGGTAAGTCAAGTATCTCAGCCTCAAACCATACAGTTACCTGACAGTCTCTCCCACGATAGAGGTCAAACTCACTGCAATCATATTCAGTATATATCTTGAGCAAGGTGGTATATTGTAAGCTATCTAATCCCATTTTTTACTGCCTCTAGGAATCACTCCATACTAGAAGTTTGAAGTTGAATCTTTTCCATCACTGAAACAGCGTATTTCACTAAGTTCCCATATCAATTCCGCCGCTAGTGTCCAAGTGTAACTAACCTCCCTCCTTATTGTCCAAACATACTTTGCCTGAAATGGCTTATAGATAGAGACCCTGTACCAGTTGGGGTGGTAGAATTTTATATTCGTGTCATACAAGCAACCGCAGCTTACTCTCTCTAGTTCATCCCAAAGGTGTTGCCAGGACTTTGCCCAAAGAACAACTTCCCCTCTCTGGTAAGCAGTTTGAGCTCGGGCTGCTGCTTGAGTTAGTACTTGGGACCATTCTTTTTCTCGTCCTTTAGGACCATATAACAGGAGTTCAAAGAACCGAACTGCTCGCAACCCCCGCTGCAGTCCCGGTTGAAACCAGTGACTGTACTCTCGCACTAGTTTCCAGAGAGTGTTTATCCACTTACCTCCTTCTTCTCTTTGCCACAATCCACAGTCCTCTAACACATCTAGTGCTCTTCGTGTGTATTTCTCCCGCAGTTCTTCAGCCGTGGTGGGGTAAAGTTTTTTAATTATGGAAAGTATTTCAGGAAAAGTTTTTGGTGTGTCATCACAGTTGAAAATTAGTGCTAGTCCTGTTCTACACCAAGGAACAAAAAACCGCACTAGTATATTCCATTTTAAGTAACTCTCTGGAACAGTTACTGTTCGTATTTCTCTACCAAAGGCTTCAGTTAACTGAACTGCTTTTTCCATTTATAATAATACCCGCATCTTTTAACTTCTCCACCAACCCGGTAGCAAACTCCGCAGCACCCTCTTCAGTGTCATCGTATGCTTCTTTGACCGCTTCTTCAATAATCTGTCTTACTACAGAACCGGTTTCATCTAAGGCCTTTAAACAACTTTCTTTTATAAATGCAACTGCTGTATCCACATCATCTGTCCACAAAACATCATCAATACCGTGAACTAAAAACTTCGCTTGTCTCCACTCGTCATCAATTTTAGGGTCATAAACTTCCACGTCGAATGTATAGATATGTGACTTACTCATTGTTTGCCTCCTTTAGTTGCTTGAGGCTAGTTCCCCATAATAGCAAGTATAATGAGAAATAAAATAATTCCAATGAAATATGAAAAAGCAACAAAATTATCTTCCATACCCCTCACCTAATGCAAATATCTATCTGCTGAACCTTTATAATCAAATCGTTTATCTTCTCCACGGCTTCACTTAGTTGTTCTTCAAGGGGAGAAATAGGTTCTTCTGGATTTTCTTTCTCGGGGCTTTTCTCTTTAGAGGGTAATAGATAGGGAGTAAGTTTAACAGATAGTGCCTCAACTGACCGTTGTAAATCATCCAATGCATCTATTACTGCTGTTGCCTTTTGCATTATTGGACGCTGTTTACTGGGTTCGCTCATTTTTACCTCCTTTTTTAAAATTATAACATTTTTATTTAGTTCTGTCAACAAGCGAACTCCTCGTCCTATTGTAAGTTATCTTCTAACCGCCTGAATGGCTTTCTAAAGTTACTAGTGCTCTAAAATTAACTTCCCGTAGTAGTTCCCGTGCACCTTCTCCTCGGTCAACAACTGAGATGACTCCTAGTATTTTACCACCACAACTTTTTACTTCCTTTACTACCCGCATCACTGAAGATCCAGTGGTAGTAACATCTTCCACTACTAGTACCCGTTCTCCTTTAGTTATTTTACCTATAAAGGGTTCTTTCACACCATGTCTTCTTCCTGGTTTTCTATATATTGCATAAGGTTTTCCTGTACTAAGAGAAAGGGAAACTGCTATGGGAACTCCTCCAAGTTCAGCACACACTATCTTATCCCAGTTAATATCTTGGGTTTGTTCTAGTATCTCATTACATACCAATTTAAGTATTTCTGGGTCAGTACACACTGATTTAATATCTATATATACTGTGCTTTTCTTGCCAGAAGATAAAATGAAGTTTCCAAATTTAACTGCACCTACCAGTTTATTTACTAATTTTCTCATGAAAATCTTTTACTATCGTTTTAATTTCTTCCCAGCGACTATCACTGGGTTCATACCGAGCAAACTTACACGAGAAAGGTATGGAGAGTCGCCCGTACCATACTTCTTTTTTCCATGCTCTGTACTCACATTCCATCTGAAATCTAGCCCACTCGCCCAAAAAGTTTGAGTATTTAGTTTCAAGTATTAAGTTAGGAAACTCAAAATCACATTTAACTACTAATTTAATACCGGGAGCGAGTTTTAGATATTTTTTTTGCTGATATTTAAACTGATAGTTGTTCTTTAGCAATATATCTCGAAGTTTCCATTCAAGCGCTTCTCCTACAGCTATCTTCTGTAGTGTTTCTAGGGGTAGTTCGGGAGGCTGGGACCAGTTTTCTACTGTTACTTTTCCTACTTTAATCCAATAAATCTCGCTTGCCCAATATTCCCCAATTACTCGTTTGGGGGTCCATTCATAATAACGCTGTAATAACTGGTCAAAGTTCATATTTTCCCCAAAGTGTTTTCTTAACTCCCCACCATTCTATTTTTCTGTTAAGACGGTGTAGTTGATCTTCTTCCAGTACTAAGAACAAGAAATTATTATTCTTTTTTAGAATCTGTTCTAAGGAGTTCCAGTGAGAAACTATCCACCAAACTGCTTTTGTTCCTAGAAGTGACTCTAGTGTGAAGTTATACAGTACAAGATTTTGGAATGAGTAAGTTATAGATTTAAATTCTAAAGTTGATTTTTGGATATCAATAGCAGTAAAAGGAAGTATTTTCTGCAGGTTTTTTCTAATTTGTGGCCACTTTCCTATTAAGATACTAATTCGGTTTATACCCAAGTCGATATTCTGGGCAAGACGAGCATATTCATTCACCTACCACTCCATCCTTTAAGCAACCAGTAAAAAAATCCACCTAAAAATCCTGTTACTGTACTTATACTCCTATCTTTCCATTTCCGGTTTTCTAGTTCTTTAAACCTTTTATCACATCCTTCTTTTCTATCAATTAACGCATCATTAATATTCCGTATATAACTAAATAATATATTTAATTTTAAATTTGTATCTTGGATTCTTTCAAAGTCCTCCCTTTCAATAGGTTCCATAGGTGGCATCTTTCCCTCCTTTCTTAACTTAAATCACATTCAACCCGAACAGCAAATTGTGTCTGAGCGCCAGTTGCACTAGGGCTAACACTCATAAACACATACCACACATGCTCCGTTGCTGGATCTGGATGATCCGTTAAAATTAAAGCATTCTGCTGTCCATGAATCTGAGTCCATGTTGTGTCGCCTTTTTCTCCTGCCCATACATTACAGTTCTGAGGTGGATTGGTAATAGTAGTTCCATCAAAAGCATAAAACCTTACATTAGTAGCTGCGACAGGAGTGTCGCTAGTTAAAGTAATTTTTAAACAGTCAGTTTCTGCAGGAACACTTGCTGAGAGAGTTTGTGTAGGACCACCTGCTATCGATATCTCAGAAGCAGAAATATACTTAGTATTTCTGCAATGAGGAGGTGGGCAAGCATCGGTATTTAAATTAATGGATGTCCGTATATGAATAGAATCTTGGAACTGACCAACTTGAACTGGACTTCCAAAACCATCCGGTCCATAGAATCCTATTAAGTTAGAATCCGATACAACAATATCCCATGCAGAATTATTTGTGTTATAGTATTTCCATGACCAACTTACCGCCATTGTTTACCCCCATAATTTAATTAACTCATATAAATCTTCGTGCTGCACTTGCTGAAAACTAATATAACTTTCGTCCCAAGGAGGAGGTGGTTCTATATCTATATTAGTTATCTGCCGCAGTTCATTTTCTGCATTTACTATTAAGTTTATAACTTCCTTCAGTTCTTCTAATGCTTCACTAACTGTCATTTTACACTATATTGAAATAAAGAGTTATAGAAGGTTTAACTTCATCATACTGATCTAGTTCATAGTTCCTATCAATTGTAAATTGAGCTGACCCGATATCTATAAAAGTATCTGTGGAGCCAATAATAGCGTTGGCAAAATTCACTTTATATGAAACTTTTATAGCAGTAACATCGGCAGATTTGAGAATAAAAGTCTCTCCAACTCCCAGTTCTGTACTTTTTTCAAATACTAACTTATACTGTCTGTCACCTTGGTGTTCTACATAACTAGGTGTAGCATCAGTAATAGAAAGAGAGTTACTCCCACCTACTTCCTCTACTGTAAAATCTATTGACTGAATTGTATTTCCACTTAATACTTCATATAACACATTGTCAAGCCCCGTTATAGTTGTAGATACATTTTTCAGACCTATTTTTTCAGTAATAGTTGTAGAATCACTTTTCTTAGTTACTAATAAATTGTATTCATCATAAACTGGTATCATTCTTTTTTACCCCCAACTTAAAAAATTATAAACCTGCTAAATCTTTAAGGTAACTAACCACATTCTCAAATGAAGGAATATCAGTATCATCATAGTAGGTCTTATCTTTACTTAGGTCACCGGTACCTCTATCCATATTTAAGGTTCCATCATATTCCCAAGTGGTAGTTGCCATCCCTCTATCTAAGGTTGAGTAACCACGGAAAGTAGCGCTAGTTCTTTCCCAATCATTTAAAGGAATATCTCTGTCTTCATCCATTATTTTTAATCCGCCTTCAGAATTTTTAGCGTTAAGAATGTGTTGGTAAGCTTCCTGATATAACCAGTTACCAGAACCGATGGTGTTCATTAAACTAATTATAGTATCTAAATCAATAGCAAATACATTTCCACGGCCTCGAACAGTTATAGCAACTTCATGATATGACTGAAAAATTCCTTCTTGGCATCCTACTTTATTAAGTACTGATCCAGCAGGCCAAGCAGAACTAGCACCTAATTTACCAACCCAAACAACATCATTTCTACTAGTTATCCTCCATGTGATAGTATCAAAGCAGAACTCATAACCAAGATTTTTAAGTACTTGAGTTACATCAAAACAGATAGTGGTTCTTTCTGTAGTAGTAAGAGTTACATTAGTAATATAAGGAGTTATCTTATCCTGACATACAAGAGGGGAATCTGTAGAACCAATCCTATAACTTTTAACAACCTCCCCTAAAGCAGCACCAAATTTTATTGCCATCTTCTAGACCTCGGTAATTTTTTTTATTTTCCTATTCTCAAGTCACTGCCACCTCTTTTTATAAAAATTTAGAACTTTAGGGTAAATCCCCATCTGGCACTTCACTTCGCATATACTCGGGCAGATCTTGTTTTTCTAATCTCTCAAAATATTCTGCTTTGGCTTTTTCTTTTCTAATAAACTGCTCTCTTAACTTTTTCTCAGATTGATATGTGAAATTAACTTTATCAAGAATAAACCGATAGTAATTTTCTGTTAGAAATTTATGGATAGTTTTAAAACAAATACTAAATCCTACATGAGTAACTATTTGCTGAGAAAACATAGAAATTTGACTAACAGCAACTCTTGCAACTATACCTATAAATTTATAACTATCTCCTACCAGAGCCATTACTGACCCGCCTGAGTTACCAGAGAAGATACAACTTGAGATTATATTATAAGGAAAATTAGCTATCTCAATTCCTTTAAAAGATAAGAATCCTTTGGTTATAACAATAGGATAACCATTAGGAGAACCTGCAGCAACAACTTCTATACCTGGATGAACCAACTGGTTATACTTCTGAATAGAAATAACATCAGCTACATAAGGAAATAGGTGCTCAGTATCTTCAAGTTCAAGTAAAGCCAGGTCTGCTTTGGCGTCATAAGCAACTATTCGAGCATTATAAGAAGTGCTACCTACACACTCTGCATTTTGGTTATAAGTAAAGTTTACTACTTCTGCCCTTTTTCTAATTTCTCTTCTAACTTTTCGACCAAGTAATGAGTTCCATACTGCTTGAGTTGAGATTAGACCCTCTATTACATGGTGGCAAGTGAGAACTAAGGTGCGGACTTTATCTTCACTTTTACTCGAGTAGACAATAGTTCCAGATCCAATAGCTTTTTCTGCTCGGACAAGAACTGTAGGCTTGATTACTTGAGTAATTAGCATGGGATTATTGCCTCCTTTCTAAAAAATTTACTTAGATTAGTTGCATTTATAACTAAAATTTTTGGTATAATGGAATCTTACAATGGTAATAGAATTTTCGGTTTCCTTTAACTGGGTGAAAACAGAAAGTATCTGGAAACTCAGGAAGAGTTCTCTTTAGGTTTTTCCATTCGGTTAAACTTTTCCGCAGTTGACATTTTAGTAATTTTTCTATTCTTTCTATGTTTAATTTTTTACTTATAATAAGTTTCTTTTTCTGACATTTTTTAATGATAGCAGGAACTTCCCGCCCTAACCCAGCAACCTCCTCAAGTTCTTTTTCAGTGGCAAGGTTCTGGATATTTTTTTTCCCACTATTTAACCACTTTAGTAAAAGAAATCCAATTAGAATAGCTCCATCTGGCCCAACTACTCTAGCAAGTTTCTTTGAGTATGCAACTGGGGGAGCTCCTATAAATTTCCCCATTTTATAGAACCTCCTCAATTTCTTTTTCTATTTTTCTCCAGAAGTCCTGGAACTTGGGAATCTTTTTTATGTAGGGGTATTTCAGGAAGTATCTAATTTTTTCTACTAGTTCTTCCACATCATCCCATCGATATTGCCTAGGAACCCACTCCTGGTAAGCAAAAGCATTTGGAACTAATGGTACGGTTCTATTTAAGAAAGCCTCCTGAACAGCATATCCCCAAGTATCTTCTTTACAAGTTACTAAAAGAATTTTACTTTTAGATAGAGCTTGATAATAATCTGACCATGAACTAAAATGAGCCCGATAAATCTGGATATTAAAAAGTTTTTCAATAATTTTTTCTATCCTCTGTGTTGTCTTTTGGATACTAGGTCTAGCAACAGAAATAATTGGTATAGTTTTTCTGGATTTATAAGTAGAAAAAGGAGGAACTGGAACTCCAGTAACAACTACATTTTTCCATCCTAGTTTTTTCTTATGATACTCAGTTGCAACAAATACTTTAGTAAATAATCGTGAAATTCCTTTCTCTACTAACCATTTTTGCCGTCTAACTGGATGAAAAACATCATAACGATTTTTAGATGTAGCATGACAAAACCCAAATATTTTTTTAGGTCGCTTATGAAAGAGAGTCTGAGGAACTAGGCCTGGAAATGATATGTCTTGGATAAAAACTATATCGTTTTCTTCCACTGACAGTTTAAGATAGTTATCTATCTGCTGAAGTTCCCATCGGATTGCTTCATCACGAGGAGAGAAAGTCCCATTCTGACACTCTTTCTTTTCCGTACTCCCCGTAAGTACTACTACATGAGGAAATCGTTGGACAAAAAAATTACGGAACTCTCCCAACCACCACTCCTGGTATCTCATCTTAACTGGGTACTGGGGAAAGTAAATAATTTTCATTTTAAATCTCCTTTAAGAGTTTAATAATTTTCTCAGCCATTTCTTCCCACCGGATAAAATTAAAACAAGGTGAATAAGGAAGATTTTTAGAATACGGACATGGGGAGTAACCATGTCTGAAGCAAGGTATTTTCTCACAACCAACTAATGTCTTAACTGTACTTGGTACCGGTTCTACATATTCAACGGTAGGGTAAGTTGTAATTCGAGCCCAACCTGGAAAAGGTCCATAGATTCCTAAAGCTTTTTTTCGGTACCCTCCAGCAAAATGAATTGGACAAGTATCCACAGATATTATTAAGTCGCTTACATAACATAATGCTGCCAGGTCTGTTATGGTATCAGTACGGATCCATATCCATCCAGTTAGTTTATTTTTCTCGTGATGGTCATAACGACAGAATACAAATCTTAGTTTTAGATCTAGCTCTTTAGCAACTTGTTGGCGAACTTTTTCTAAATTGTTTTTTAAAACTAAGGGATCTATTCTTCTCACTGGAGAACCTGAGTAGTAATGAACCAATGTAAAAACTTCATTACTATCTTTACATATCTCTTTTTTTATAGCATTATATAAATTTACTTTCTCACGAGGGGGAGCTTTTATATAAGGAATTTTTTGAGATAGTTTTATTTTAGTAACTTTTTCTATCAAGTTGTACCAGTTATGTTTTGTATCTTTTTCTATTATTCCTTCAAATGATATATAATATCTTAGGTCTTTTATGCTTGCTACCGGACAGAGTAATCCATAGTATCTTTTTATCGGTATCAAGTTAAAAATATCAAAATATTTTGGTTGTGTCATAAAAGCAAGCGGTATATGGAACTTCTCTAACTCTCGGATTAAAGAACTTATTAGTAGAAGATCTCCTATCCCCCCGGTTCGACTAATTAAAATTCCTTGTCGTTTTTTCTTTTTTCGTGGTATTCCCACAAACTTTTTAAAACTTGTGGGAGCAGAAAAATTTAACTTATAGTTGTAACTTCTTTCAATCTGTATTTGTATAAAATCGGGACATATATACTGGTGATTAGGGTAAAGAAAAAACTTTTGTGAACCAAAACTTACTAGAAATCCACTGGTTGGTGGAACAGTAAGTATCTTCATTTCCCTATAACACCTAAAATTTTCTTAATTTCTCTATAGCAAAATTTAAAACTTCTTCTAAAACGCATTAATGGAACCGGATAAAATTGCTCGGTTTCCTGTAGTTCTTTCAATCGAGGAGATAGTTCCTTTCGCAACAATTTAAGTATTTTGGAACACCAAGGTTCTTTCAGTTCAAAACAAACTGGAATTTTTGGAGTAATTTGAATTTTCAGAAGTTCTTCTACCGGGCGCCTAAAATCGATTATCCATGTCCGGTCATCCCGTTGACCTTCCATTACATCCTGTATTTTTACACCTAATTTCTGAACTTCATTTCCTATATAGTTACTAGTGAAACTTCCTGGTATTCTGAAATAAGTAACTTTAGAATAAAACTCCTTAGTAAAAGAAGGTAGATTTTTTGCTATTACTAAAACATCAATAAAAGTAACATCCTCTGTTGCAATACCTAACTGACAATCTTGTAACAAATAGTCATTGTCAGTTAGTAGTTCCATTAACTTGACTGTAAAATAACCACGGAGAGAAATTATAGGTTTCTGTGCCGACCAGTTTTTCCCCATAACTAAAATGTTACGTGCAGGAAGAAACTGCAAGGAAGGCAGTATCTTTTTTTCATCCATACCTAACTTGTAGGAGCAAGTTTTAAGAAACCACCTGTCTACCACCAGTAAATCTAGCATTTTTGGACCTCCTCTAAATTTTTCTTTCCCGAAAGCGGAAACATGAGCATTTATTATTTACTCCCTCTGCCATTACCAGTTCTACACCGGTAACATTTTTAGGCAATCTTTTAAGAAGTTCTAAGCAAAGATACTCTGTAATATCTTCAATAGTAGAATGACGGTCAGGAAGAACTGCCACTTCTTCCTGTGGGAGTTCAATATAATGTTTCTTGCCTTGAGGCGAGTCGTAGTAAATAGATAAGTAACCCCCTCCAAGTTCACCTATATAGACATCATCATTTTCTCCAATTACTATCTTGTGGTCTATTATCTCTACCACTTCTTTTACCAATCGTTTTATTTCTTTAAAATCTACTACCCATCCTTTTTCTTCATTTTTATAACCAAACACCGATACAGTTACTCCATAAGAGGTATGAGAGTGAATTCTACTGCATTTACCATCATAACTGGGTAAAAAATGAGTATAATCAATATTGGTTAAATTAAGTAAAGTTAATTTAAACATTTAACGTCCTCCTTTCCTTGGGAAAACTGGCACAGGGCCAATCCGATTTCTTACATCTGGATTCTCTGTATAAAGATATAGATATTCTTTAGCCACTTTTTCTGACCATCCATAGAATTTTAGCCAAGCAATAAACTCCTTATCTTTCCTTTTTAATTCTGTGCTTTTTTTCTTCTTTCTTTTTCGGATTTTTACTCCGCTTACAGTTTGAGTAAAATGCCACAGCAAGTATGAGAAATATTTAGAAGATAAATGAGAATGTTCCCTATTCATTTTATTTACTACTGGCATTAGTTCTTTGTAATTAGCGAGGTGAGTAAGAACTCCCGCTGTAGTAATTCGGGCAAAATCTTCCTCTTTTAGTTCCCAGATAAAATTTCTCCACTTCTTTACGATGAAAGAATCTAAAAAGCGACAGAACTTCTTAAATTGTATTGGTTCTTCGCCAATGACTCTTTCTTCATCTTCCATCATCTAACCTTCCCCCCAGTTTTTGAGCAGCTCCAATACAGTAATCTACCTGGTATAAGCAATCCTCTAAAGCATTATGTGTCTTTTCTATACCTTTTTTTCTTTTTTCTCCATAGGCTAAATAAACTAAAGTTCTAATATCTTTCCATCTTCTATAACTAAAAGGAAGCTTTTGCTTAAGTTTTCTACAAGCAGTTTCCAATACCATTATGTCGTAGTAATGAGACCAGACCTGAGATTTTTTCTCCTCGTTACAAAATTCCGTTAGAAGTTTTAGTGCTTTCGTTAAAGGTATTGTATTTTTATCCCAAGAAATTTTATCTCTATTTTCTAACCAAAACTTAAGTTCCTTATAGTGAATTTCTAAACCAGCGTCTAGACAAGATTTTATATTAACATTAACCAAGAAAGTTTTTCCAGTTTTACCTGTCCAGTCGAAGTACATTGCTCCAATCTGAGTAATAACTGTTCCTAAAGTTTCTAAGTCAATCATTATAGCCATTACTTTGCCCTCTTCCGTCTCTCAAGCAATAACCGTTTAGTTAAACTTGGGTAAATTCTAAGTATCTCCTCATCGGTTTTCTCCTTAATTAACCGATTAAGTTCTCCGTAAAAAACATCCCACTTCTTTGGGACATCTCGAATTTTACTGATAATATCTCCCCATACCCCTTCTTGCCTAAAGTATTTATCGAGAAACTCATAACTAGACCCTTCAGGAATATCAGTTTTTGAACTAGTAGTTTCAGTTAGCTGGTTAGATTGGACCTCTATTTCTTCTGGAGGTGATTCTTCAGGTTGTTCTATATCAATATCTGGTAAATCATCATCTATATCTAATTCATTTTGAGAAATATTAGGAGTTTCATCTTCAACTATATTTTCTTCTTCAGTTCCGGTGCTATCTATATTAAGTTCTTGAGAAATATCAGGTTCTATATCGATTGGTTCTTTTTCAGTTTCTTTTTCTTCATCTAAGATATTATCAAGCAGTCCAGTATCACTTTTCTTTTCTTCTTTAGGTGCAGATTTCCTTTCTTCTGCTATTACTTTTATCTGTTCTACAGGTCGTAAAACATCAGTGACTTGTTGGGTAGTTACAGTAATAGAAGATATCATGGAAGATTCCACAATTTCTCCACTTTTTAATCTAACTCTTATATTAGTTCTGGGAACTCGGTAAGTTATAGCAGATAGTAAGTTTATTTCGGTATAATCTTGCTCACCTTTAACTACTGCACCTTTTTGACTAACATTTTCTTTTTCTTTTATCATTTGAGCTACTAGAATGTATAGTACTAGTTCATCTTCATCAAGTAGTTTCCCAGCATTTCTTCTTTGTTCTAGGTCATCTCTTATTAGTTTAAGTTCTTCTGGCGGTAGTTTTTCAAGTTGATAATTAAGTTCTTTTGGTTCCTTTGCCAAAGATAGTAATTTCTTAATCACTTCTTTTACCTCCTTACTTTATATATTTAGATATTCTTAGCACAAGATCTAACAGAAGCACAAATATTGTTAGTGTTGCAAAAGTATAGATTAAGGTTCTGCATGAAAGACCCACCCAGTTAATTACTATAGTATAGATACCTATGGATGCTACACATACCCCAGACAACATCCATATCAAAACTAGTAGACCTAACAATATATTAAAAGCAATTTTCATACTGCCTCCTCCTAACTATTTCACTCTTCCAAATTTGTGTCTAATAACTTGAAAACAAGCATGTGCTAAATTTACAACCGGGTTAGCACAATGGTCATGCCATCTCATCGCTTCAGAAAAATAAATAGCATATTTTCCTTCTTTCTGTCTTACATAATATTTAAATAATTCCTCATAAATAGTATAAAAATCTATCGTTTCCATCTGCAACCATTCATATAAGCCGCTATAATCTCCTCGTTCTATGTAAGAAACTATAGTAGATGTTATCTCATCTCCTTTTTCAATAATTTCTTGAATTAAACACTGATCTCGAGTTGCATATTGGAGACTGTTTATAGCTTTCCTAAGGTCAGGATATGAGATTGTTACTACTTTATCTACGGCAGCAGACGAGTAGTCAACTCCTTCTTTATCTAAAATTTCAATAAGTTTCTTCCGGAACGACTCCTTATCTAAGGCGGTAAACTGAATTTTGACACAACGAGAATCTGCTATTTCTGGAATTATTTTATTATAATTAGCGGTGAGAATAAAGCGAACTTTATCTAAAAACTCTTCCATTACAATTCGTAATGATGCTTGTGCTGAAAGAGTCAGATAGTCGGCTTCTTCGCACCAGATTATTTTCAGTGGCTTATCAGTCCAAAACATTGCAAACTGTCGGACCTCATTCCG
>Ga0190305_1000247_pt1 | contig 14036 bp, 9 predicted proteins | sample 48700723_MG_FD_161678 | JGI IMG/M metagenome (GOLD analysis project Ga0190305, IMG submission 161678) | Hydrothermal vent sediment bacterial communities from Southern Trench, Guaymas Basin, Mexico - 4870-07-2-3_MG | ecosystem: Environmental > Aquatic > Marine > Hydrothermal vents > Sediment ... | reverse complement strand
CAATTATTCTCGCATGTAGAGAAGCTCATAAATTCAGCACAATAAGAGCAGTCGGGACACTTATCATTACGGTATTTATAGCAGGAATAATAGTAAATTTGATTAATCATTTGGTTATATGGTGAAATATGTAAAAAAATGAAATGAAGGAAAATTTCAGATGAACTTCATAAACTCGCTAGATACATAAATACACTGGAGACAACTGGTATAAAGAAATTGTCATCTATTATTATTCTCGAAAAAAGCCTCTGATTACCTCTATTATTCTCAAATGGTAAAGTTTCTACAAGCATCCCCGATATACTCCCGGCAAGAGCTATCTTTAATATGTAACTAAACTCTTTGATAGGCGAAATGAAGCTCAAAATTAACAGAGCATACAAAAAAGAAGCTACAAAGAACCCTAAACTTCCTTCATAAGTTTTATTCTTGTCTATCCACTGCTTATGTTTTCCAAGATTTTTACCTATTATCGTAGAAAATCCATCCCCCAATGCCAAGATACCGATACACATAGCTGAAACGTAAACAGGAAAGAGAAAAACGCAGAGCTCTATCGCTACGATATATATTAATGGACCGACAAGAATCCCGTATCTATAATCCTCTTCTCTCGCCATGAACTCAAATCCTCTCTTCCATAAGCCGTTTGGTCTCCAGAAAAAAATCACAAGAACTGCCATGATCAGAGGAATACACAGTGCCTGTTTTTTTGTTAAAAACAATGGATAAATAGACCAGATTCCCATAAAAATGTGAACAAACTGCCTCTTGTACTCCTCTCTAGTCATCATACTAAAAACTCTATAAAATTATATTTAAATGTTTTCTCGCTCATGCTTTGTTGCACAATTCTAGTGAAAAACCCAAATATTTCAAAATATGGAAAGGGGGTGAAAGAAGAATAGAAGTGGAAGAGATAGAAACGATGTTTATGAGTATATAAAGATTTTCCTGAACCTCAAAAATATTACCTATGGTAATAACTCCAGATAAGAAAAATAGAAAGTTTTTTATATTCAACAATAATAAAAATTCGGTGATGCAAGTGAAGTACTTGGTAACATCGGCTCTGCCCTATGTAAACGCAGTTCCCCATCTTGGAAATTTAATTCCAATACTCTCAGCAGATGTATTCTCAAAATTTTTGAAAATAAACGGGGAAAAAGCCATTTATATCTGCGCAACAGATGAACATGGGACAAGAACAGAGATAGAGGCTGAAAAAAGGGGAATGACTCCGGATGAATACTGTAAAATGATGCATGAGAAAATACTGAATATATTTAGATGGATGGGGGTCGAGTTTGATAACTTTGGAAGATCATCAAGTAAAGAAAATCATGAACTCACCCAACATATATTTTTAAAACTGTATGAAAATGGGTATATCTTCGAAAAAGAAATAGAACAGCTGTACTGTGAAAAATGCAGGAAATTTCTTCCTGACACATATGTAGTTGGAGAATGCCCCTACTGCGGAAATCCAGATGCTAAAGGAGATCAGTGTGATGAATGTACCCGGCTTCTTGATCCCACAGAGTTGATAAATCCAAGATGCATAATCTGTGGTTCCACGCCTGTTTTGAGAAAATCAAAACATCTCTATCTTGACCTTCCAAAACTCTCAGAAAAAGTAAAAAAATGGATAGAATCAAAGGAATGGTCAGGGATAATAAAAAATCTTCCCCTGGCATGGATAGAAAAAGGTTTAGAGCCGAGATGCATAACAAGAGACTTGAAATGGGGGATCAGAGTCCCTCTAAAGGGATATGAGGATAAAGTTTTCTATGTATGGTTTGATGCACCTATTGAGTACATAGGATCTACCTACGAATATACAAAAGAATGGAGAGACTGGTGGTTGAATCCTGAAGAGACAAGGCTCTACTGTTTCATGGGGAAGGATAATGTTCCCTTTCACACACTGATATGGCCTGCATCCCTTCTTGGAACAGAGGAAAACTGGCTTCTGCCAGATATGATAGGATCCAATGAGTATCTCAACTATGAAGGAGGACAGTTCAGCAAGTCGCAGAACAGAGGGGTATTCGGAGACGATATAATGAAACTTGAGATACCTCCCGATCTCTGGAGATTTTACCTCATAAGCATAAGACCCTCCACAAAAGATACAGATTTTGAATGGGAGGGATTTCAGGAACATATAAATAACAACTTGGTTGGAAATCTTGGAAACTTCCTTTACAGAAGCCTTTCATTCACAAAGAAGCATTATGGAAAAGTTCCGGACGTGAAAAGTGATGAAAATGTAATAAAAGAGGCATTTAAACTCCTTGATAAATACAAAGAAGAGTTGTGGAGTCTCAAATTCAAAGAAGCTGTTAAAACACTTTTAAAGATATCAGATCTTGGAAATCAGTACTTCCAGAAGAGTGAACCATGGAAACTTATAAAAGAGGATGAAGAAAGATGTAAAAAAGTTCTGAGGACAGTCTGTGAGTTGTGCGTAATAATTGCAGTGGCCATGTATCCAGTAATATCATCATCATCCCAGAAATTGTGGGAACAGTTAGGATTTAAAGGAGAAGTAAAAAAAGAGAATATAAATAATATCCCCCTTGATATTGGAGACCACGAACTTGGGGATATAAAAATCCCGTTTAAAAAGATAGATGATAAAAGTCTGGAGAAATATAAAGAAAAATTCAGAGGAAAAAGAGGTGATGGAATGATAAAATATGATGAATTTAAGAAAATTGAGCTGAAAGTTGGAGAAATAAAATCTGCAGAGCCTATCAAAGGATCGAAAAAGCTTCTGAAACTTAGAGTAGATATAGGGGAAGAGAGACAGCTTGTGGCAGGTATAGCTCAGTATTATAGCCCTGAGGAATTAATAGGAAAAAAGATAATAGTGGTATCCAATCTGGAACCTGCAAAACTATTTGGCGTTGAATCTCAGGGGATGCTTCTCGCTGCTGTAGATGGGGATAATATCTCTCTGGCAACTGTGGATAAAGATGTAAAAAATGGTGCAAGAATAGAGTAAATCTTTTTATTCTTTTTTATTTATACAGTGTTATGGAAGCATTAGTTTTAGCGGCAGGACTGGGTACACGTTTAAGACCACTCACCAACTCAAGGCCAAAACCGTTAATAAGAATTGGTGAAAAAACGATTATAGATTATATTATAGATTCTCTGAAAGATTTTGATGAGATAAGTTTCGTTGTGAATTACAGAAAGGAAATATTGACAGACCATATAAAAGAGTATATAAAAAAGTACGATCTGAATATAAGATTCATAGAACAGAGAGAGGTCAGTGGCACTGCCTCTGCCATTTCATTATCTCCTTATGATGAGTTTCTGTGCATCAATGGTGACATATTCTTTGAACCCTATCTCATCTCAGATGTGATAAAACTGTATTCAAAGTATAATATGAATGTTATAAGTGTAAAAAAAGTAGATGATCCCGAAAATTATGGAGTTGTTTATAAAGAAGGAAACGATTTTTTAAAGATCTGCGAAAAAGAGAAAAATCCATCCTCCAACCTGGCAAATATAGGGGTATATTTCTTCACAGATGAAGTCTTGGAAGCTATAAAAAAAATAAAAAAATCTGAAAGAAATGAATATGAAATAACGGATGCCCTTAATAGATGCAATGCAAAGGTTCTGGAGTATAAAGGTTTCTGGAATGATATAGGGTATTTCTGGGATATTCTTAATACTAACGAGTTTATAATGGAAAAACTGGAACATAAAATTCTTGGAAATGTAGAGAAAAATGTTAAAATCATCCCCCCTGTATACATAGGAGAAGAAACAACAGTGAGAGAGGGAAGCTACATAGTTGGTCCTGTGGTGATAGGAAAAAGCTGTAAAATAGGTCCAAACTCTTTTATAAGGAAAAATACTGTGATAGGAAATAACTGCCATATAGGAATGAGCGAGATCAAAAACTCCATAATATATGATAAAACTAATATCCCGCATTTCAACTATGTCGGTGACTCCATAATAGATGAGAACTGCAATTTGGGAGCCGGGACGATGGTGGCAAATCTCAGATTCGACGATAAAACTGTTTTTATGGAGGTAAAGGGTAAAAAAATAAACTCAGGGAGAAGAAAAATGGGATGTATTATGGGAAGTAATACAAAAACAGGAATAAATGTAACGATATATCCGGGGAGAATAATAGGAAGCTCCTGCTGTGTATATCCTGGAAGGATCGTGGATAAAAATATGGAAGATAATACAGTTCTGAGGTGATATTTTGGATATAAACCTGTATCTTAAGGAAAAAAAGGAAGTGATTGACTCTGTACTTGAAAAATACATACCAAGGAAGTTCAATGAAAGAACTTTAAGAAATATTCTCGGAAAGGAGAAATACTCTTTTGATATAGACTCTGCAAATAGAGCTATATCAGAGCCTATATGGGATTTTCTTGATAGAGGAGGAAAAAGATGGAGACCTGCTTTATTTATGCTGTTAACAGAAGCTCTTGGAGGAGATACAGAAAAAGTTCTGGATTTTGTAGCACTTATAGAGTTTATCCATAATGGAACTATAATAATAGATGACATAGAGGATAATTCTTCCTTAAGGAGAGGAAAAAAATGTCTCCATAAGATATATGGAGAAGATATCGCTATAAACGCTGGAAATGCCATCTATTTTATCCCTTTAAAGATCATAATGGATTCTGATCTTGATACTTCTGTTAAGGAAAAAGCTTTTGAGATATATTCTCAGGAGATGATAAATCTGCATTTTGGTCAGGCTATGGATATATTCTGGCATAAAGGAGGAAATAGAGGCATAACAGAAAAACAGTATTTGCAGATGGTGAGCTTTAAAACAGGGACACTTGCAAGACTTTCCGCACGTTTAGCTGCTCTTCTTTCTGGAAAAGATGAAAAAACAGAGAAAATTCTTGGAAAAATGGCTGAGACAATAGGAATAGGATTTCAAATACAGGATGATATCCTTGATATAACAGCAAAGGAGAGAAAAAAGTTCGGGAAAGCATTCGGAAATGATATAACTGAGGGGAAAAGATCTCTGATGGTGATAAGAGTTCTTGAGAGAGGGGAGGAAAAGGACAAAAAAAGACTTATTGAAATTCTGGATTCTCATACAAAGGATAAAAATCTGATAAATGAAGCCATAAAAATAATAGAGAAGTATGATGCTGTTAACTATGCAAAGAATCTTGCCAGGAAGATGCTTAAAGATGCCTGGAAAGAAGCAGAGAAAGTCCTGAAGGAGTCTGAGGCTAAAAAAACACTGCAATCCTTTATGGAGTATCTTATAGAGAGAGATGTGTGAGATAAAATTATGAAAGATATTAAACGAAAGGATATCCCCATTTCAGATGGGAAGAGAATTCAGAAAATTGGAATTTATCTTGGCAAGTTCATTCCTTCATGAGCTAATCAAGACTTTTTCCAGAAACTGACCAGTATATGTATTCTTCTTTACTATATCTTCAGGAGTTCCTTTGGCCACGACATATCCTCCCTTATCTCCTCCCTCAGGGCCTAAATCTATTATATAATCTGCATTTTTTATAACATCAAGATTATGTTCTATCACAAGAACTGTATTTCCCCTATCTACCAGTCTATTGAGGACATTCAGAAGCTTCTTTATATCATCAAAGTGCAACCCTGTAGTTGGCTCATCAAGAATATATAACGTTCTTCCTGTGGCTTTCTTACTCAGTTCCTTTGCAAGTTTTACTCTCTGGGCTTCGCCTCCAGAAAGAGTGGTAGCTGACTGTCCAAGTTTTATATATCCCATGCCAACATCGTAAAGCGTCTGAAGAATTCTCTTTATCCTCGGGATATTCTCAAAGAAATTCAAAGCCTCCTCAACACTCATATCAAGAACATCTGCTATATTTTTACCCCTGTACTTCACCTCAAGTGTCTCCTTATTGAACCTTTTTCCCTTACATACCTCACAGGGTACATAAACATCAGGAAGGAAGTGCATCTCTATTTTTATCAGTCCATGCCCCTCACATGCATCGCATCTTCCTCCTTTTACATTGAAACTGAATCTTCCAGGGGAATATCCCCTTATTTTTGATTCTGGAAGCATGGAAAATAACTCTCTGATAGGTGTGAAAACACCTGTATATGTGGCAGGATTGGATCTTGGAGTTCTTCCTATGGGAGACTGATCTATGACCACCACCTTATCTATGTTCTCAAGCCCAATTATATTCTCATATCTTCCTGGTTTCTCCTTGGCTCTGTAAAGTTTCTGGGCTATCGCTCTGTAAAGGGTGTCATTTATAAGGGAGGATTTCCCGGATCCAGATACACCTGTAATACAGACAAAAACCCCCAGAGGAATTTCAACAGTTATATTTTTTAGATTATTATGTCTCACACCTGCTATTTTTAAAAATTTATTGGATTTTCTTCTTTTTTTTGGAACTTCTATCTTCAAAACACCTTTCAGATACTTTCCTGTAAGAGATTCGGAGTTATTCATTACTTCTTCCAGGTTGCCCTGAGCAACAACTCTTCCTCCATGTTCTCCAGCACCTGGTCCCATATCAACAATATGATCAGCATTTCTTATCATATTTTCATCATGCTCTATAACAATCACGGTATTTCCCAAATCTCTCAGTTTCTTCAGGGTCTGGATCAGTCGGGTATTATCTCTCTGATGCAACCCTATGGACGGCTCATCAAGAATATATAGAACACCTACAAGACTCGAACCTATCTGTGTGGCAAGCCTTATCCTCTCAGCTTCCCCGCCAGAAAGTGTAGCAGATTTTCTATCGAGTGTCAGATAATCCAGTCCCACAGAGATCAAAAACTCCAGTCTATTCTTTATCTCTTTCAAGATCTGCTTTGATATGATTTTTTCTCTTTCAGTTAGTTTTAAATTGTTGAAAAATCTATACAATTTCTTTATTGACATCTCCGTAAGTTCTATTATATTTTTTCCATTTATGGTAACTGCCAGGCTTTCTTTTTTAAGTCGTTTTCCGTTACAGAAAGAACATGCTTTTTCATTCATATATTTTCCTATTTCGTTCCTTATATACTCAGAGGAAGTTTCCCTGAATCTCCTCTCAAGATTTCTGATCACTCCTTCAAATCCCCCCTCATATGACCACTGAGATGATTCTCCTTTAAAAGAAAACTTTATCTTCTCTTTTGTTCCATAGAGTATTATATCTATAACCTTCTCATCCATATCCTCAATGGGTGTCTCCACAGTATATCCGTAATGTTCCACCACCGTTCTGAGCATCTTCATATAATATGTATCCATATTATTTCCCCAAGGAGCTATAGCGCCTTCTATAATGGAGAGGGATCTATCGGGAATGACCAGATCAGGATCAATTTCAATCTTATATCCCAGTCCCTTACACTCAGGACAGGCACCAAATGGGGAGTTAAAAGAGAATATTCTTGGTTCTATCTCACCAAAACTGATACCACAGTCAGGACATGCAAACTTTTCACTGTAGAGATACTCCCTATCAGATGAGACAAGCACAAGCCCATCCCCTATTTTCAAAGCAAGTTCAACTGCATCTGCTATCCTTGTTTTGTCTTTTGAGTTATCAAGGTTTATTCTGTCTATTAAAACCTCGATGTTATGTTTCTTTTTCTTATCAAGAGATATATCATTTTCAAGATCTATTATCTCTCCATCAACTCTCACCTTTCCAAATCCCTCTCTCCTCAGAGTTTCAAACTCTTTTTTATATTCTCCTTTTTTTCCCCGTGCTATTGGCGCAAATATAGTTATTTTTCCGTTGAGATCCATCACTCTCTCTATTATCTGTTGGGATGTCTGCTGTCTTATCTCCTTTCCACAGAGAGGACAGTGGGGTATACCTATTCTTGCAAAAAGAAGTCTGAGGTAATCATATATCTCTGTAACAGTTCCCACTGTGGATCTTGGATTTTTTGATATACCCTTCTGTTCTATTGATATAGCCGGTGAGAGGCCCTCTATATACTCAACATCCGGCTTTTTCATCTGTCCGAGAAACTGTCTTGCATAGGCAGATAAAGATTCAACGTACCTCCTCTGACCTTCTGCATAGATCGTATCAAATGCCAGAGAGGACTTACCTGATCCTGAGACTCCTGTGATAACTATCAGTTTATCTCTCGGAAGTTCCAAGTTTATATTCTTCAAGTTGTGTTCTCTTGCTCCTACAATCTTTATCCTTTTCATAATGCTTTTACATTTTCAAAATGAATAAAATCACAGTGATGTACTATTATAGCCTCAGGAGTTCTCTTTACAAACTCACCCTCTTTTGAATGCGCTGCTATGATATTCACTATTTCCACAGGAAGATCAAATCTCATTGCAATACCAGCTCCGGAAACAGGATGTCTAACAAGTTTCCCAGGATAACTCTGTACAATTTTATCTCCTTTTTTTTCATATTCTATGAATTTTCCTATATCGTGTAAAATAGCTCCAGCTATAAGATAATCCATATTTATTTTAAATCCTCTTTTCTTCATGATTAATCCAATGCTGTAACTGAGTTCTGTAACTGTATTTATGTGATCTATCAGATTAATCTCTGTCTCTACCAGGAGTGTGAACGGTATGTTTTTTATATCTTTTTCATTCCATCCCCTTAATGCGTACTCTATCACTTTTTCTGTTTTATTTCTCAGAGATTCACTCTCTATTTTATCAATATATGGAAATAACTCATTTATTCTCATTCCTTTACCTCCTTTACCACATCTATTACACTTCCATCCCTGTACTGTATCACCGCTATTATTCTATCTTTTGTTTCTGGTTTTTCAGGTTCTCCTGCTATATCATAAGCTTCTTCCTGAAGTTCCTTTATATCTCTTACCTCTATATCTGCAGCTTTAAGTTTTTCTAAAAGATCTTTTCTCCTCGGGTTAACAGCAACACCAACATCCGTGACAACTACATCCACTGTCTCCCCCGGAGTTGTGACTGTTGTAACATCCTTTACTATAACAGGTATTCTATCTCTGAGTAACGGTGCTGTGATTATGCAGATCCTTGCCCCTGAGGCAACATCCTGATGACCCCCTATTCCATGGAGAAGAAGACCATCTGAGTGTGTATTGACATTCACATTGAATTTTGTATCTATCTCTGTAGCACCGAGAAATGCCACATCCTCTTTGTACACCGCATTTCCTCTTGAGTTGTAGTTCGCATAGAAACTCGGATCAACTATTACATGATTTGGGTTCTCTCTGAGAGATTTTATAGCCTCCTCATCAAAGCACTGCCCCTCAAGAATACACCTGAGTCTTCCTTTTTTCAGAATATCCACAAGATACCTTGTGCTTCCTCCCATTCCAAAACTTCCCACTATATCCTCTTCCTCCATGGCCTCTCCAAGATACTTTGTAACTGCTAAGGATATCCCTCCTGCCCCAGCCTGAAAGCTGAATCCATCTTTCAGGACACCTGATGCCCTTATGACATCAACTACTGTTCTTGCTATCTTCAATCTTCTGGGGGATCTTGTTATTCTCAGTGTCCCTGAAACTATGCCCTTAGGGTCACCTATATTATCCTCCACCACAACATGATCCACATCTGTCTGTTTTATCGTCATGGGGAATGCTGGATAATCAACAAGATTATTTGTAACAACTATGACCTTATCCGCATACAATGAATCAACTTTTGAGTATATTAAGGGGCCACAGGGCGTTGGTCCATATATTCCATTTGCATTCCCGTATTCATCAGAGGTGGGTGCTGCTATAAATGCAACATCTATATGTACTTCTCCAGCCTCCACCGTTCTGTACCGATTTCCATGGGATCTCAGTACTGCCGGGTAAGGAAGAATACCATGCGAAACAGCCTCTCCCACAGGCCCATTCATGCTTCCCTCTATTCTTGTTACAACTCCGTTTTTAATATGCTCTATTACAGGTTCATGACAGGGAAATAACGCTGAGGGAAAGAGCCTGAGATTTTTTATTCCCAGATCACTGCATATATCGAGTACTCTGTTTACAAGAACATCCCCATTCCTGAAGGCATGATGAAAGGATATTGTCATTCCATCCTTTACATACTTTTTAATAACATTTCTTAGGGTCATTATTTTGTCTTCCCCTGGTTTGATGAATTTTTTTACAGGTCCATATCTTTTCCCTGTTGGAACATACTCGAAAGCACCTTTATAATGCCTGACCTTTCCATAACCCTTTATTTCATCCGGTATATCTCTTCCAACGCCGTTTATCATTTATCTCCCCTCATAAAGATCAACTATTTTTTGAGCTCTTTTAACGACAGGAAGGTCTATCATCCTTCCATCTATTGCAACAACTCCTTTCGATCTTTCAAATGCTTCTATAATTCTTTTTGCTTTTTTATACTCCTCATCTGACGGAGTAAAGACTCTATGAATTATCTCTGCCTGTCTTGGATGTATGATCCCCTTCCCGTCATATCCCATACCTTTGATAAGTCTTGTTTCCTCCTCTAAACCTTTTTCATCGTTAACATTAGGGAATACTGTATCGAGAGCCTGTTTTTTCCATGCCTTTGCTGCGTTGAGTATCCTTGATCTGAGATAAAACAGAGCCTCATTGCTCCTCTCACCACCAACATCAGCAAGGTAATCCTCTGCCCCAAATGTCATAGCCACAACTCTCTCATGAGACGCTATCTCAAAAGCATTTTCAAGACCCAAGGCTGTCTCTATTATTGGTATAACTCTTACTTTTTTATCTTTTTTATATTCAGATTCATATTTTTCAATTATTTCTGTAAATTTCTCCAGTTGTAATTTTGTTTCCACCTTTGGGATTAAAATAGTATCAACATCTGTTTTCAGTATCTCTTTTAAATCTTCTTCTCCAAGAGGAAGTGGATTCACCCTCACCATCCTCTCCTGCCTGTACTTTATTTCAAAAAGAGCATTTCTCACAAGGATTCTCGCATCTATTTTATCATCTATCTTAACTGAATCCTCCAGATCCAGAATCACACAATCGCAGTCAAATATACTTCCATCAAAGAGAAGCTTTGGATTGTTTCCTGGAAGATACAATCTTGTTCTTCTCAACTTTATCTCTCTCTCCTTTCCCATCTCTATACGATCATTTTCTATTTTTACTCCAGCCTTTAACAATGCTGCCTCTAATCTTGCAGATATGACAAAATCATAGGCACCTTTATCCCTTACTCTTATCACTCCTTTTTTTATACCAAATCTTTTCAATGTTTCCTTCATAGTCTTTCTTATGGACTTCCCATAGAGTTTCTCGACTTTACTCTGAATATCGATCTCAAGATTTTCGGAATCAAGGGTAACTTCAACATAACAATCCCCCTTTTCTTCACTTCCTGAGGTTCCAGTTCTATCCATTTAAACTCCTCCACAGATGAATATTTCAATATATTCCGAGTTTTTTACTTTATTTTGATCAGGCATAAATAAACTTTTTCCTGATCTTTTTTAAGTTTTTTCATTATAAAGATGACAGGCTACCATATGGTCTTCTCTGATTCCTTTTAAGATCTGTTCTTCCTTTTTACAGATCTCCATGGCATGTATGCGTCTTGGATGAAACCTACATCCTGATGGAGGATTGACAGGACTTGGAACGCCACCTTTGAGAGGTACCAGTTCTTTCCTGAGATCGGGATCGGGAAGCGGTACAGCAGAGAGTAACGTCTTTGTATATGTTTTATTATTTAAAAACTTTTCGGTACAATGATTCTTCTGCATACTAAAATTTAATAAAATCAGGGCTGAATTATAAGATATGAGAGATCTTGAGTCCATACTATCCGATAATCGAAGTGGTTCTTCGAAAATAATTAAAAATACACTGGAACTCCTCAAAGATACAGACGAAGATGAGAGACTGGAAATATGCAAAAAGATACTGGATACGCATCCCTCAATGGCTGGATTGAGGTTTATTGTGGATAATATTGAATCTGGTATGAAAATAAATAAAATAATTGACAAATTTGAGGAGATGAATAGAAGAACATCTGAAAATCTGGAAAAAATAGCTGATAACAAGATTGTTACAGTGATAAGCAGAAGTCATATAGTTGAAAGAGGATTATTAAAGGCAAAAAAGATCAATGTTCTGGAATCCAGACCAGAAAAGGAAGGAATTGATACATTCAGATGGCTGAAGGATAGAGGAAAAAAAGCAGAGATATATCTCGATGCATTTATGAGTTATGCCGTTAAGAACTCTGATATTGTTGTTTCCGGGGCTGATTCTCTTCTGGAAGAAGGATTCATAAATAAAACTGGCACGCTTCCACTGGCCTTAACAGCCAGACACTTCAATAAAGATTTCTATGTTGCTGCACCTTCCTATAAATTCATTGATCTCTGTCCTGAGTTTGACAGCAACTTTGAGTTTGTTGAAAGAACTCTCGTTACAGAGTTTATTCAGGAAAAATAAAAACAGTTATAAATGTGGAGGATAAGTAGGATCAGGTGTTGAAAATGTATGGATGGAATGGGAAGATTCTGAGAGTAAATCTGAAGGATAAGAGCTCCAAGGTGAGAAAGTATGATCTGAACTTTGCAAAGACATACCTCGGAGGAAGAGGTTTTGCGATCAAGCTTCTATGGAATGAACTGGAAAAGGGTGTAGATCCCCTGTCAGAAAAAAATAAACTTATTTTTGCAGCAGGGCCACTGACAGGTCTTCCTCTGCCAAGCTCAGGGAAACTCGTTGTGGCAGCCAAATCTCCTCTTACAGGAGGATACGGAGATGGAAATCTGGGAACAATGGCAGCTGTAAATCTGAGGAAAGCGGGATACGATGTTGTGATTCTTGAAAATAAATCAGAAACACCCTGTTATATCTATATAAATGATGATAATGTTGAGATCCTGGATGCATCCGAACTCTGGGGGAAGGACACATTTGAAGCACAGGATATCCTCGAAAAGAAATATGGAAAGGATGCAGGAATACTGCTGATAGGACCCGCTGGAGAAAGAATGATAAAGATCTCAACTATAATATCCCAGAAGGGAAGGGCGGGAGGAAGACCCGGAATGGGTGCAGTCATGGGATCGAAAAATGTAAAGGCCATTGTCATAAAGGGAACAAAGGAGATTCCTGTATATGACATGGAAAAACTCAAGGAAATGGGACTGGAAGGGTATAAAGAGATCAAGAATAAAAAACTATATGATTTCTGGATTACTGAAGGTACAATGCAGGCCTTGGAATGGACAAATGCAAACTCATGTCTTCCTACGAGAAATTACAGAGAGGGTGTTTTTGAGCTTGCAGATAACGTTGATGGAAAGGCAATGGCGAAAATAAAAGTGGAGAGAAGAGGATGCCCTCTATGCAATATGCAGTGTGGTAACACGATCCTTGATACAGAAGGCCTGAAATCAGAGCTCGATTATGAGAATGTGGGAATGCTCGGACCAAATCTCGGTATCGGAGATCTGAAACAGGTGGCAACACTGAACAGGATGGCAGATGAACTTGGATTTGATACAATATCCCTTGGAAACGCCATAGGATTTGCAATGGAACTATCTGAAAGAGGAATGATCTCTGAAAAGATAGAATGGGGAGACTTTGAGAAAGCCAAGGAAATGATAATTAAAATACTGAACAGAGAGGGTATAGGAAAGGATCTTGCAGAAGGAGTCAGATACGCATCTGAAAAGTATGGGGGCAAAGAGTTTGCAATGCATGTGAAAGGACTGGAGATCTCCGCATATAACTGTCATGCATGTCCTGGAATGGCTCTGGCTTTTGGTACATCACCCATAGGTGCTCACCATAAGGATTCATGGGTAATCTCATGGGAGATATCAACAGATAGATTCTCATATAACAGGGAAAAGGTGGAAAAAGTTATTGAACTCCAGAGGATAAGAGGAGGAATGTTTGAATCCCTCACAGCATGCAGACTTCCATGGGTCGAGATAGGTTTTGATCTTGACTGGTATCCAAAGTACCTGAGTGTAGCCACCGGAGAAACATTCACAATGTATGATCTGAACAAAATAGGTGACAGGATCTATGCTCTC
>Ga0190305_1000245_pt1 | contig 14085 bp, 16 predicted proteins | sample 48700723_MG_FD_161678 | JGI IMG/M metagenome (GOLD analysis project Ga0190305, IMG submission 161678) | Hydrothermal vent sediment bacterial communities from Southern Trench, Guaymas Basin, Mexico - 4870-07-2-3_MG | ecosystem: Environmental > Aquatic > Marine > Hydrothermal vents > Sediment ... | reverse complement strand
TATAAGTCTGTTTCTGGCGTTACTTTTATCGCATCTTCAGGTATCTTGCTTTCTCTGTCTATAATTTTATTTTCCTGGGCACATCCAACAAGTAGAGATACTCCAATAACAACTGTCCAGAGCAAATATTTTTTTCTCATGTACATCCTTCATTTTTCAGCTTGATAAATCAATCCATTATTTAATAAATCTTACACCTTTATACCAAAAAGCTTATATAGATCATCAGAAGAATAGGATTATGTTAGTCAGAGAACTTACTTTTTTTCAGTTGGAGATTTTGAAAGAACTGAAATTCAAGCCAAAATATGGTCTGGAACTTATAAACAATCTAAATGTTTCTTCTGGAAGATTGTATCCGAACCTAAAGAGATTAGAGAACTTAGGCCTTATTAAAGGAGTTAAGAAGGATAACAGGATCTATTACTCCCTTTCAGAAAAAGGGATACAGGAGTTTGAAAATATAATGTACTGGGTCACAGATTATGTCCTCTCAATAGGAGTAAATCTATTTGATGAATATCTCAGTTTTATAGTTGAGTCTCTCCGACTTAAAGAAGGTGACAGGGTTCTTATAGGACTAAAAGAGATAAAACATCCCTTCCTTATCCGTGCTGCAAGGGAGATTACAGGAAGAATATCCAAAAGAGTTACACTTTCCGGAAGCGTTTTTGTACTTCAGAAGATAGATCTGCCTTATGTCACTCACATAGAAGATCTGGATCTCCTTCCAGATAAAGCAGTGGATAAATCCTGCATTCTTGCAATGGAAATGAATAAAAAAAACATGAAGAATTATGAAAGAGTTACGAAATCGGAGATCTCGATTATAGGAAAGGCACACAGTAATATTTTCATCGAAAAATGCTTTTACAATACTCTCAAGAAGATGGGAGCTGAAGCTCCTTTTATCTTAAGAGAGGGACTGAAAAAAGAGGATGTGTTCAAAAAGCTCAAAGAACTTGGATATGAAAAAATAAGATACACCTCAAAGGAAGAAGTTTTTGTTGCAACTGTAATTCTTCAATGAAAAGGAAGAGGATACTTAATGACAGCGATATTAGGAGTAGATATAGGAGGTACCTTCACAGATTTTTTCTTATAAAAGATGGCAGTGTGAAAACTCTGAAAATACCATCCACACTCGATAATCCTGCTAAAGCCGTCCTTGAAGGAGTAAAGAGACTGGGTAATATAGGGTATTTGCACATGGAACAACACATGCAACAAAGATCTTAATAGAGAAGAAAGGCGCAAAAATAGCTTTAATAACAACAAAAGGATTCAGAGATATAATAGAGATAGGAATGTAGAACAGACCAAAACTCTATGATTTTTTTGTTAAAAAGCCAACTCCATTGGTAGAGAGAATTGATAGGATTTGCTGTATCAAGAGCACATCACTCTGATGTGGGTGGAAAAACTCCAGGAAGCATGCCCTCTGACTCCACAGAGATATACAGAAAATATAATAATCTTGTAGGATATTTAGAGGAGATTCTAAATTATTCAGAAAAAATTGTGAGAAAAGAATTAAAAAAATGCCAGAGGGTGTGAGTTCCAGCGAAGATCATCTGGAATGGAAAGAAATGAAAGAGATAATCCAGAAATAAAAAATCTTCAAGACTTCACTCTAAAGGATAGTACTTCCTGACTTCTTTCGTAATCAAACAGGCTCCAAAGGATTTAATGAGATCGCCGGGTATAAAAGGCAGCATTCCCACCAAGAAAGCTTTTTTGACAGTTCCTACAAAGAAACAGAGCCATGGGACCCCGAAAATGTATATCACAAAACTTCCTATGATCATGGAGATCAGTATATTTTTTTTCTTTTCTATCAAAATCCCCACAACATACGCCGCAAAGATAAATCCAATCAGGTATCCTCCCGTAGGTCCCATAATGACACCCACGCCACCCTTGCTTCCTGCAAATACAGGAACACCTATAAGACCTATAAAGAGATAGATTATCATTGATAATCCACCTTTTTTACCGAGAATCCCCCCAGCGCACAGAACAAAAAGTGTCTGAAGACTTATAGGCACTATCTCCACAGGTATCTGAAACTGAGCAGCAATACCAGTTAAAGCAGCAAAAATAGCTGCTATGGTAAGTTCAGATGTTTTAACCAAAGAATTCCCTCAGAACTATTGTTTCACCTCTTTTTGGCCCATATGATATGAGATATATGGGAACTCCTATAAATTTTGATATGAACTCCACATAATTCTTAGCTTCTTCAGGAAGAGCTTTATATCCATCCCTTTTTATTTTCTCTTTATCAAACTCTTTCCATCCTTTAAACTCTTTATAGACTGGATTACATTTAGCAAGGATCTTCATATTTGCGGGAAACTCCTCTATTCTCTCTCCATCGTACTCATAAGCTGTAGCAATCTTTACCTTTTCGAGCCCGCAGAGTACATCCAGTTTTGTCAACGCTATTCCTGTAAGCCCATTTATTCTGTGAGCATATTTTACCATAACAAGATCAAGCCATCCACATCTTCTGGGTCTCCCGGTAGTTGTTCCGTACTCCTTTCCCACATCTCTCAGATGCTCTCCCACTTCGTCCTCAAGCTCTGTTGGAACTGGACCTGTACCAACTCTTGATGTATAGGCCTTTACAACTCCTATGATCTTATCTATTCTCTGAGGAGGTACCCCTGCTCCTATGCATGCTCCTCCCGCTACAGTATGTGAGGATGTGGTATATGGATATATGCCATGATCTATATCAAGATGTGTCCCCTGGGCACCTTCCATGAGTATATTTTTACCTTCTTTTAAAAATTTTTCAAGCAATAGGGATATATCTGTAACGTAATCTCCAAGGATCTTTCCATATTTTGAGTATTCTGTGTAGATCTGATCATAATCCAGAGGTTTCCTCCCAAATGTTTTGAAGATTTTATTTTTCATTGAAAGAATCATCGATAACTTTTTCCTGAAAACTTCATCATCAATGAGATCTACAAATCTTATCCCAAATCTCGCTATCTTATCTGCATAGCATGGTCCTATCCCTCTTTTTGTGCTGCCCGCCTTTAGATCTCCCTTCAGTTCTTCATGGATCTCGTCTTCCACCTTGTGATATGGCATTATGAGATTAGCTCTCTCACTTATATAGAGTTTCACGCTCTTTCCTTCTTTCTTCAGGGTATTTATCTCCTCTATCAGCACCTTCGGATCCACGACAACACCATTTCCTATTACAAGTATCTTCTCCTCTACGGATCCCGATGGAATTATATGAAATTTGTAAACTCTATCACCGACAATAACAGTATGACCTGCATTGTTACCCCCCTGAAACCTGACTACCACATCTGCCTTTTTAGCATAGAAATCTGTTATCTTTCCTTTGCCTTCGTCACCCCATTGGGTTCCTATTATTACATTCAACATGGCATTATGTTTGCAGCGAAACCTTTAAATGTTTTCCTCCTCCATGACGTATTTCTGTGATCCCAAATAAAAAATGATCACCTCTGGGGTAAAAGAACTTCCCTTCAAAAGATTCACTGAGATGGCTGTGATAAGTCTGGGAATAGCATCTCTGAGCTTTGGTATAGGTTTTCTTATAAGGATATTGCTGGGCATAGAAATATAAACAGATACTATAATACAATAATGAGGGATGAAGATGGAAAAAATATTAAAAAAGATAGGAATGATTGATATCTCTGTGGTGATTATAGCTACGATAATGTATGTACTCGAAAACTGGACACTTCGTACTTACGTCAATTTTCTGACTGTAGCTGGTTTTGCTGCTGTATGCATTGGTAGTCTGAGTCTTTTAGGGCACTGGGAATCTACAAGAAGTTTTAAATATCAGTATGCTTCCTCTGTAGGAAAACAGAGTATACCAGAACGCACAAAAAGACTTTTCACTGAACTGACAGAGAATTACGGATTTTTTATTTTAATGTTTGTTACAGGAGGGATACTGATCTTAATTTCAGTGGCTGTGGATAAGATCTTCGGATGAGAGTATCAGAACAAAGTTTTTATTTACTGTAGTAGTTTATGGGAACAGGTGATCATGTGGCAAAGAAAAAGGATAAAATAAAAAGAAAAAAAGATAAAAAAGCAAAACTACAAAAAAAACTTGAGAGAAAAAAGCTTCAGAGAAGCTTTCTCTATCAGAAAAGGAAGAGTATCTATTCAGGACTGATAGTTTTCATACTCATACTGTGCTGTTTTCTCCTTTACAACTATCATGAAGTGAAGAAAGACTGGGAAAATACAGTTGGACTTGGAGATACAATAAAAATAAACTATATAGGTGTTTATGAAAACGGACATATATTCTATTCTACAATAGTTGATGAAAATGCCACATGGGACACAAAATTAGATGATTCGCACAGATACAATCCCCTTGAATATAAAGTGGGGTATATATACGATAGGGGGATTGAGAAGGCAATTCAGAGAGCAGATAAAAACTTCTTGGGGAGAAAAACTGGAGATGTTGTGATATTCTATATCAGAAGTGAAGATGCTTTTATAAGCACCAATCCAGCTCCCTATTATGAGTTACCCGAGATTATAAGTTTCGATAGGGTAGAAAGTACTGATTTAAATGCATCTATCCCTGTATCGCAGTTCAATCAGATTTTTAGTGGAAAAAAAGAAGGAGACATGATAAATACATTGTTCGGAAAGGCAGTGATAACCAAAATAGATGAAAAGAATGTTCATATAGAGTTTGTCTCTAAAGAAGGGGATGAAATCAGTTCAAAATATGGAAAAGCTGTTGTTGAAAAGATAGACAGAGAAAAAAATAAGATCTATATAAAACATGACCCCAAGATTGGAAAAACAATCATCTCAAATATTTATGGTCAGTATCTTCCTGTGGAGATTGAAGATGTGACAGAGGACAAAGTAAAACTCAGAATACTGAAGTATATAAAAATGAAAGCAAAGATAGAATCCATTACCAAATATGAGAAAGAATGGAAAGTTGAGGAGGGAGACCAGGTTCTTGTTGATTATGTTGGAAAACTTGAAAACGGCGAGGTATTCGATACAACATATAAGGAAATCGCAGAGGATAATTCAACAAAAAAAGCAGATAGTTTTAAGAAAAAATATAAATATGAACCATTGAAGATAGATTCTGTTAATTACGCTCAGATAGAGTATCTGAAAGCCTTTGAAGAGGCTCTGATAGGGATGCATATTGGAGATAAAAAAACTATAAAACTTACTCCAGAAGAAGCCTATGGAATGTATAAAGAGGAAAAAATAAAGCATATAAAAATAAAGGATGAAGTTCCAGTAAAAGAAACAATAATGAAGGAGAGAATAATACCCCAGAAGGAGTTCAAGGATAAATATGGAGACCCTATGATCGGAAAAGAGATCGATACAGAATATGGAAAAGCTGAGGTTCTGGAGATAACCTCGGGGGGAGATGTGAAGATAAAACAGAAAGATGTTAAAAAGGAGATTGTTCTCAAGTACTTCAAGGCAAAGTTAATTGATGAGGATGATAAGAGCTTTACGATAGAAAGGATCTTCCAAGAGAAATTAAATACAAAAAATGGTTCTGCTTCTGTAAAGGAGGAGAATGGGAAGTTTATCATAATCCTTGACACGAAAAATCTTAAGGTAGGCGATGAGATGTATACAGAGTATGGTAAGGGGAGAATACTTGAGATAAATGAAGATGAGATAGTGGTGGACACCAATCATCCCTTAGCAGGAAAAACACTTATATTCGAGGTTAAAATTCTGGATATCAGAAAACACATTAACCAGTGAATTCAGGCAAACTCTTAAAAGATAAAGATAGAGTTAGATCATGGAAGAGTATGATGTTGTAATAATAGGATTGGGGCCTGCAGGATATGCTGCGGGAATATATGCTACACGTTTCAATATGAAAACACTCCTGATAGGAAAAGAACCTGGAGGACAGGTTTCAGAGTCGTATAAGATCGAGAACTACCCCGGATTTTCAGCAATAAGAGGTATGGATCTTGCCACAAAATTCAGAGAGCATGCTATCACTTTAGGTGCAGAGATAATAGATTTTCTTGAAGTTGTTGAGATCAGAAAAACTGAAAAAGGCTTTGAGGTAAGAACAGAGGATGATAATGTGTACTCTGGAAAGACTCTGATACTTGCCACAGGGGCAAAAAAGAGAAAGCTTGGATTACCGAATGAAGATAAACTCAGGGGCAGGGGTGTATCATACTGCGCCACATGCGATGCCGCATTTTTCAGAGAAAAGATAGTGGGCGTAGTTGGGGGAGGAGATTCTGCTGTAACTTCTGCTCTTCTCCTGTCCGAGTACGCAAAAAAGGTCTATCTCATCTACAGGAGAGAAAGGAAGAAGATGAGAGCGATGCCAGCATGGATAGAGAAAGCTGAGAGAAACGAAAAGATAGAGATGATATTCAACACTATACCCAGAAAATTGAAAGGTGAAGAAAAACTGGAGTCTGTGATTTTTGATAGAAAAGGAGAAGAGATCGAGATAAAGATGGACGGACTCTTTGTTGAGATAGGTACAGAACCTGAAACCAGAATTGCAGAAAGCCTCGGTGTTTCTCTCAATGAAAATGGACATATAAAGGTCAGGGAGAATATGTCAACAAATATCCCCGGTGTGTTTGCTGCAGGAGACATAACTACAGGATCAAATATGCTGGCTCAGATAATCACCGCATGTGCAGAGGGAGCGATAGCGGCTGAGTCTGCATATAGATATATCAGAGGAGGGTATCATGAAAAAATGTAAAAAATGTGGAGCGGAACTCCCGAAAGATGCAAAATTCTGCTATCTCTGTGGAACTCCAACCGATTCAAAGAAGGAGGAGTTTGTGATAGACTCAGATCATCTTGTGGAAAAGATAAAGGAGATTCTTCGTGAGGGAAATGTGACAAAGATCATCATCAAAAATGAAGAGGATAAGTTACTGATGGAGATACCGGTGACAATTGGAGTTGTTGGAGTCCTCATTGCTCCATGGCTTGCTGCTCTCGGCGCTATTGCAGCCATAGCAACAAGATGCAAAATAATCGTTGAAAGAAAAGAGTGATATGTCAAGACTGAGAGAACTTATAACTCTCTTCAGAGAAGGGGATAGAGAAACAAAGGTATATATCCTATACACATTCGGTCTCTTAGTTGCAGATCTCCTCCTTATCATAGGCATTATCATATTCATCTATCTGGTTTATAACAAATGACGGTAAATCTTATCGCAATTAACGAAATATTTTTATACTCGGAGGATAACATATGATCATGGTGGATGATTCCAAAGAAAAACTGGCAAAGAGAATGGCAGGGGAAATTGTACTCTCCGTTGATCCTGGAAAAACAATGAAGAAATGGAGGGAGATCTTTGGAATCACCCAGACAGATCTCGCCAGTTATTTAGGAATCTCCTCTTCAGTTCTCAGTGATTATGAGAGCGGGAGAAGAAAATCACCGGGTGCAGGCACTATCAAAAAATTTGTTGAGGGTCTTATACAGATAGATGAGTCCAATGGAGGACAGGTTATTCATGCTTTTTCAAGAATGTTTACAACAGAGCTTTCCACAGACATAATAATGGATATCAGAGAATTTTCTCTTCCTGTCGATATAGAAACAATAGCAAAAGCTGTGTGGGGCGATATATTAACCGCCCCCAGAGCATCAGAACATATGATCTATGGGTATACAGTGATAGACTCCATCAAAGCTATACTCGAGATGAACAGTGAAGATTTTCTCAAACTGTATGGCTGGACAACAGAAAGGGCCCTGATATTCACAAAGGTCACGTATGGGAGAAGTCCGATGGTGGCTGTGAAGGTAAAGGGCTTAAAACCATCTGTTATAGTTATGCATGGTCCTGAAAAGATGGATCCTGTTGCTGTGAAGATAGCAGAAATTGAAAAAATACCTCTGATTCTCTCAAAAGCCGAATCTGTGGATCTTTTATTGAAAGGATTAAGAAATATCAGGATCTGATCTATCGTCTTTTGTCGAATAATATTTTCGCAAATACCGAAAGCTTTTTATACAGTGAAGTTTTTTTATTTACGAAAAAGGTGATGCCTATGGTTGGTATAATAGGCTATGGCGCATATATACCAAAAAACAGAATAAAAACAAGCGAGATAGCAAGAGTATGGGGTAAAGACCCTGTCAATGTCGAAAAAGGACTTGGCGTAATCGAAAAATCAGTACCGAGTATAGATGAAGACACCATCACAATCTCAGCAACGGCAGCAAAGTATGCTTTGAAAAGAGCTGGAATCGGGCCTGAAAAGATAGGTGCAATATACATAGGTTCAGAGTCACATCCCTATGTTGTAAAACCCTCTGGAAGTGTGGTTGCTGCTGCATTGGGCTGTGAAGGAGAACTGAGGTGTGCGGATTATGAGTTTGCATGCAAGGCAGGTACAGCAGCAATCCAGAATGTTATGGGGCTCATAGAAGGAGGATACATAGATTACGGTATAGCCATAGGAGCTGACACATCACAGGGTGCTCCTGGAGATGCCTTAGAATACTCCGCCGCTGCAGGTGGAGCCGCATTTATCCTTAGCAAAGATAATAAAGAGAATATTGTTACCATAGAAGAAACTCTATCTTACACAACAGATACCCCGGATTTCTGGAGAAGAGAACATCAGCATTATCCACAACATGGAGGAAGATTCACCGGAGAGCCAGCATACTTCAAGCATGTTGGCACAGCAACAGAGATGATGATGAAGAGAGCTGGCATAACACCGGAAGATGTAGATTATGTAGTTTTCCACATGCCAAATGCCAAATTTCCAATGACCATGGCAAAAAAATTAGGATTCTCAAAAGAGCAGATAGCTCCAAGTCTTGTAGTTAAAGAGATAGGAAATACGTATTCAGGATCCAGTCTGTTAGGACTCACTGCCGTTCTGGATATCGCCAAGCCAGGAGAGAAAATTTTGATGACATCCTATGGATCGGGTGCAGGATCAGATTCATTCTATATGACCGTGGAGGATGCTATAGAAAGAAAAAGAGATCTGTGCCCAAAAACATGGGAGATGGTGCATGAAAAGAGATATGTTGATTATGCAACTTATACGAAATACAGAAAAAAAATATTAATGAGGTGAGATCATGAGAAAAGTTGCTGTTATTGGCGTTGGGATGACAAAGTTTGGAGAGTTATGGAACTCTTCTTTAAGAAGTCTCACCATTGAAGCAGGGATCAAAGCATTGAATGATGCAGGTATTGGAGGAGAAGAAGTAGATGCAATTTATACAGGATGCATGTCAGGTGATATGTTCGTAAAACAGGGACATATTGCCTCTCTTATCGCAGATTATGGAGGAATGCTCCCTGTACCATCCACAAGGGTAGAAGCTGCATGTGCCTCCGGTGGTCTTGCACTGAGACAGGGATTCATGGCAATAGCCTCCGGAATGGCAGATATAGTTGTTGTGGGTGGCGTTGAGAAGATGACAGACTCCCTGGGATCTCAAACTACAGGATATTTAGCATTGGCAGCAGATCAGGAATGGGAAGCTTTCAATGGAGCCACATTTCCGAGCCTCTATGCACTCATGGCAAGAAGGCATATGCACGAATATGGTACCACAGAAGAACAGCTTGGACTTGTGGCAGTGAAAAATCATCATAATGGGAGTTTAAATCCGAATGCACATTTCCAGTTCGACGTATCCCTTGAAAAGGTGATGAACTCCTCACTCGTAGCAGATCCACTGAGACTGTTTCACTGCTCGCCTGTGAGTGATGGTGCGGCATGTGTAATCCTCGCCTCTGAGGAAAAAGCAAAGGAACTGAGTGAGGATCCTGTATGGATAATAGGCTCAGGACAGGCATCTGCAGCCATAGGTCTGTATGATAGAGAGGATATATGTACCATAGATTCCACTGTGAATGCTGCAAGGACAGCTTATAAAATGGCAGGAGTCACGCCAAAGGATATAGATTTTGCGGAGGTTCATGACTGCTTTACCATAAATGAAATAATCTCCTCAGAAGATCTGGGATTTTTCAAAAAAGGAGAAGGTGGAAAGGCTGTTGAGGAGGGTTTAACATCCCTCGATGGTGAGATTCCGATAAACCCCTCCGGTGGCTTAAAAGCAAAGGGACACCCCGTTGGTGCGACAGGTGTGGCGCAGGCAGTTGAAGCTGTAATACAGCTTCGGGGAAAGGCAGGTAAAAGACAGGTAAAGGATGCAGAGATCGGACTGACACATAACATAGGAGGATCCGGGGGAACTGCTGTGATCCATATATTTTCGAGGTGATGAGATGAGTGTACCGAGATTCTGGAGAGAGATACCATACAGATACAGGCTGATAGGTAGCTACTGTGAAAACTGTAAGGAAACATTTTTTCCTCCGAGAGAGATCTGCCCAAAGTGCAGGAGAGCAGGAAATATAAAGAATATAAAGCTTGAGGAAGAGGGTGAGATCTTCAGTTATACCGTGATCAGAACAGCTCCTCCTGAGTTCAACACTCAAACACCATATGTAGTAGCTCTCATCAAACTTAAAAATGGTCCTCTGATACTTTCCCAGGTGACAGACTGCGATGTGGAGGACATTGAGATAGGGAAGAAGGTGAGAATGGTATTCAGAAAGATAAGCGAGGATGGAGAAGCTGGAATAATAAACTATGGTTATAAATTCGTTCTGGCAGAGTGATCTTATGAGTTCCAGAATACCAGGATTTTATAAACTCTCCCAGGAAGAAAGATTGAAAATAGTAAAGGAATTTGCCAAACTGAGCGATGAGGATATAGAAGCCATAAAGGGGAAAGCTCTGAGCTTTGAGGCAGCTAATAGAATGATCGAGAACGTTATAGGAACTCATGAGACTCCTCTCGGTGTCGCAACAAACTTTCTCATAAATGGCAGGGATTACCTTATCCCCATGGCAATAGAAGAACCTTCTGTGGTGGCAGCAGCATCCAATGCTGCCAGAATCGCAAGAATAAAGGGGGGGTTCCATACCTCCTCCTCAGACCCCGTAATGATAGGACAGATCCAGATCACGGATCTGAAAACACCGTACTATGCAAAGATGCAGATCATGGAAAAAAAGGAGGAGATACTGAGGATAGCGAATGACCAGGATCCTGTGCTTGTGAAGTTTGGTGGTGGAGCAAGGGATATTGAAGTGAGGGTATTTGAAAAGGAAAAAATGATCGTTGTACATCTTCTTGTTGATGTGAGAGATGTTATGGGTGCGAACGCTGTGAATACGATGGCAGAGGCAGTTGCTCCATTTCTGGAAAAAATAACTGGAGGAAGTGCAGTTCTGAGAATAATATCAAATTTAGCAGTATACAGGATAGCAAGATCAAGGGCTATCTTTGACGCTGAAGCACTTGGAGGAGAAAGAGTCGTAAACAGAATACTGAAAGCCTATACCCTTGCAAAGGTTGATCCCTTCAGGGCAACCACACATAACAAGGGGATAATGAATGGAATAACAGCTGTTGTTTCTGCCACATGTAACGATACAAGAGCTGTTGAGGCAGGATGTCATGCCTATGCCTCAAGAAATGGATCTTATACAGTTCTGACCCATTATGAAAAAAATGAGGATGGAGATCTTGTGGGAAGCATAGAGATACCAACTGCTGTTGGTGTGATAGGAGGAGCCACGAAGCATCCTATAGCAAGAGTTTCTCTGAAGATACTGGGAGTCAAAACATCGAAGGAGTTTGGAGAGGTACTTGCCTCCGTCGGACTGGCACAGAATCTTGCTGCTTTGAGAGCACTTTCAGATGAGGGGATTCAGAAGGGACATATGAAGCTTCATGCCAGAAATATTGCTGCAATGGCTGGAGCAGAAGGAGAGATGATAGACAAAGTCGCCGAAAAAATGGTGGAAAAAGGAACAATAAGGGTGGATGTTGCCAAAGAAATTTTAGAAGAGCTTAAAAAATAATCTTTTATTTTTAAGACACTACCATACGCAATGAAGATCAGTTTTTATGCCCCAAAATATTTAAATTCTTTTATAAAGAATATCTTTAATGACAGAGATAGAAACCAAGATTCTGAAGGTACTCCATATTCTCGAAACAAAAAGAGAGAAACTCAGTGATGAAAAATTTCTTGAATACTGCAAAGTTGTGAAAAAAAATATACTTAAGGCATTTGAAGAGAGAAAATTGACCAAAGAGAATGCAAAACTTCTTTTAAGAAGAACAAATAATCTTTTAGAATTAGCAGAGAAAAAAGAAGAGATGAAGAAAATATACAGAGAAAATCTAAAGATATGCCCAGAATGTGGCATGAAAAATACGAAAAATGCAAATTTTTGTAGATACTGTGGTCACAGATTCTGAAAATATGATCTGGATCTCAATACTATTCTTATACCATAGACAGAGGGGATGAATGTACCTTACCTGTTATGTTCATTTCCTAGTTAAATGCAACTCAAACTACTTGAAAATTTCTATGATTATGTAAAAAAAATTTCATAATATATGAGAAATATTTATAATAAATGGATTTAACAAAGCAATTGCCTGAGTTGAAAGTATTTGAATGTTTAATCTACAAAGAGTGCTCCATCGGCAGTCAAAACTATTTTTGCCATTTCTAATCACCTCCCCTCAGAGATCTTGCCATCTTTATGGCTCTTGGAATTGCTCTCCTGAATATAAAACCCTTTCTCAAGATTAGATCTTTAATCAGATAGGATGGACGCATATAGAATGATAGATATGCTTTCTGAAACATTTTCACTATCTGCCGAGCGGTGAAATTTTTCAATTTCATCACAGGGTCCAATGTAGTGTATTTTCTCCAGTTGAAGGTTTGTATTAACTTTTTGGACAAGGCATATTTCCACAACCTTGTTCCAGGGTATGGAGTGGCTATAGTGAACTGCGCATAGTCCACACCCACCTTTTTAGATAGTTTTATAGTTTTCTTTATATCCCCCCTTGTTTCATCGGGAAATCCTAAAACGAATGCTCCTAAAGCACAGAGTTTATATTTTTTTGCCTTCTCAACTGCATCGATTGATTGCTCTGGAGTTATTCCCTTACCTATAAAATTTAGAGTTTTTTGAGACCCAGATTCAATGCCAAAATATACAGTGTGAGCTCCTCCCCTTTTCATAGCCTGTGCGATTTCATCACTGAAAAGATCAACTCGGGAAGAGGCAGACCAGGAAATATCAAGTCCTTCCTCTACAATTTTCTTACATATCCTTATTGCCCTGGACCCATTTAATGTGAAGGTATCATCCAGAAACTCTATTTCACGAATTTTGTATTTTTCGTGAAGGTGTTTCAATTCCTCAATTACCCTCGCATCACTATGTCCACGCCACCTTTTGCCAAATTGAAGAGATGATGAGCAGAATACACAGTTAAACGGGCATCCTCTGCTTGTCATTACCGTTCCAAATCTTACCCCATCAACCTGATATTTTTTCATTGGAAGCAGATCGTAAGAAGGCATAGGGATTGTATCAACATCCTTTATAAGGGGTCGTGGAGGATTGTTTTTTATTTTGACGTGTGTATTTAAACTGAGCCCTAAAATGTTTGAAGGATCCTTATTTTTCTCCAACGCATCAATAAGTTCTTTGAAGGTTATCTCCCCTTCTCCTCTTACTATAAAATCTATGTAAGGGCATTCTCTAAAAGTTCTCTCGGGAACAAAGGTTACATGTGGACCACCCATCACCACCTTTACATTTTCATTGATCCCCTTTGCCATTTTTGCAACAGTATAGGCATCTGGAACCATCGACGTGGTAGAAGTTATGCCTATAACATCAGGATCGTATTTCTTTAGTATTCTCTTCACATCCCCATATGTGCACTCCTCGGCAAGAGAATCAACTATGCGGACATCATGCTCATCTCTTACCACCGAGGCGAGATATGCCAAGCCAAGGGGAGGTCCAGTTGTCCCAATAACTGTTTTTATTGCGCTTATTGTTGGAGGGGAAAGGAGTAAGATTTTCATACTAATTCACCTATATTTCCTCAATCCTTATATCTATTGGTTAAGAGGTTTGTCGACATTAATCCCTTTTTCAATACTATTCTAGTTAAATGCAACCGGGTCT
>Ga0190305_1000243_pt1 | contig 14104 bp, 20 predicted proteins | sample 48700723_MG_FD_161678 | JGI IMG/M metagenome (GOLD analysis project Ga0190305, IMG submission 161678) | Hydrothermal vent sediment bacterial communities from Southern Trench, Guaymas Basin, Mexico - 4870-07-2-3_MG | ecosystem: Environmental > Aquatic > Marine > Hydrothermal vents > Sediment ... | reverse complement strand
AGAGTGATATCATGAATAAGAAAATGATGAGTTTGGTGATTGCCACTGTATTTCTTGTGGCAACATTTGGAACTGTCTCGGCATGTAATGGTGGATGTTCCGTTGTTTCAAATGAGAAAAAAGAGGGGCGTGATCTCCCAAAAGAAACAAATATAAAAGAAATAAAAAATCTGACAAAGGAAGAAATTCCAATGGAGAATTTTGGAGAAATAATAAAGTTAGCGGAAGAGAAAGGATACAAAATATTGTACGATGACGCTAAAGAGACAATTTTTAAGAATGGGGTGAGGATAATATCTATCCCTACAGATGATAGATACGCAACAATACTGAAGTTTTACTATATGGAAAGAGAAAAGAAGTTCTTACCATATCATATGAATAGAGAAAGAATTTTGCCGCTGATGCCTTTATACGTAGAAAAGGAAAAAACAACTCCAGCTATGTTTATAGAAACATTTCTCGATAAAGAAAATTTAGTAGCAAAATCAACTATTTATTACTTCGAAGAACAAAAATTGAACAAAATAACTTCAATAGTTGATGGAAAGAAAAATACTATAACTCTCAATAAAAATGGAGAGATAACGACACAAAAACTCGATAATGTCATTCCAACTGGATGGGGATGCGAATTGGCTTGTCACATTGCCTGTGCATTGGCACTTTCCGTGGGGGCTGGAGTTTGTTGCGCTTACTTTCCGCCAGCTTGTGGAGCATGCATAGATGCTGCCGAAACTGGACATATAACGATCTGTCTGATAGGCTGTGCAGAATGGTGTGATTAAAATCTTTTTTAACTTCTTTTTCTGGAGAGGTGAAACAAATGAAAGGACTTTTCCCAATAAGTATTGCCATTGTAATCCTTTCCATGATAAGCACAGGAATTTTCTGGCATGCAAAGAACAAAGAGGAAAAGATATGGAATGAAAACTGGTACTGGATTTTGATGATAATCTTTGCCTTAACTATACTGCCGGTAAATGTATATTTATTTAGAGGAAAGATGGCAGTGGATGATATTGTATTTGGGTTTATGATAGTTGTTTGTATGCTTTTTATATGGTATACAAGAAAAACAGGATCAATAATGTTCATGAGAATTATAACTATAGGAGGGGGAGTAAGCGTCGGTTTCTTTGTAGGAATGGGAATCATGTTTTATCTTGAAAAGCAAGGGATATTCGATTTCCATGTGATAACTCCACCAATACTGCGAATGGTCCTTATATTTATTTTTATGATACTATTTGGAATAATAGCGGATTATTTAGGTAAAAGAAGAGGATATCTTCCTTTTATGTAATTTATAACTTGCACTATCCAAACAAAAGTTTTTATGCAGGAAAATATATAAAAAGGATAAACTCATGAAAGTGATCATATAGAATGTTATAAAACAAAAGTATTCAGTGTTTTCAATTTAATTTGTTCAACCTTGGTATCGTTTCAGCAGATAAAGAAAGAATATCCTACGACATATACCTCTTGTTATAGAAGTTGTATCAATAACCCCATATCTTATCTTCTTTTTTTCTAAAAATTATCGAACTTTTGCAATCGGATACGTGCTACCCGCTTTTATCTGTACAATCTATAATCTAATAGAAATAGGTTCTCTAAGATCTTTAGTTCTTCCAACCTTCTCAGAGTTTTCAATCTTATTCATACCAATTATTACAGTGTATATATCTTTTCTCAGAAAAAATAAGAACAAATTTTTCGCTATTTTTTTTCTTACATTTTTATTAGAATTTTCTGCTAGTTTTATCTTTTTCTTTGTTTTGCCAAACTTTAGCTTAGATATCTTTATAAGCTATTATTTAAAAGAGAATAGATTTATTTTGGATATAAGTATAGGATCTCTCAGGGGAGTATTTCTGAGTATACTAGCGATTATTTTAGAAAATAAATATATTTTTGGGAGAAAATATGAATAAAAAGATTTTTTTGTTGTTTATAATCATTTTAATCCTTATAAGTGGAATTTACTTTTCCTTACATTGGGGGGTATCCAAAGAAAAAATAAATGAGAGAAAATACAAACCTGATACTGTATTTTTTATCAATAATCCTCCTTATGCTTACAAAGTAAGAGTGGAACACTGGGAGTATTATACAAAAACTGAGGAAGGATTGGAGAGACATACGTACGAAAAAAAATATACTACTTTATATCTCTGGGGCATTAAAGTATACGGTGATTGAATGGATATTGACGATATGACAAAATTTGTCTGGATATTTTTAATATGGATATATATTCCTTTGGATGCGATCATCCTTTATAGATTCAAGGATTTTGATAATATTTTAAGGAACTTTTCTATTCTGCTTTTTATTGAAGTAACTTTTTTACTCTTTGCTTATAGATGGATAAAAAAGAAAAAATGGATATAAAATCACATTTTCATTCTTTTAAACATTCCCATTTTTGGAAGTCTCTTCTTCTCAAACTGCTTGAACATTTTTTCATCATGTTGTACTGATTCAGTAAATCCCTGACATCTTTTTCATTTCTACCAGATCCTCTGGATATCCTTTTAATCCTCGAATAATTCTTTTTTTATTTTCAGAGTTTATTGAAGGCAATTTCTATTCCCGTTAAATAGTTGGTAATGTTCAAGAACCCAGTCAAACCGATAGGTTTTTATTTGGAAGTTTACTCTTTATACTTAACACCTACGGATATAAAGATGAAGGATGAGGTGAAAAAGATGGAAGTACCAAAAGAGTTGATAAATAAAGCGTATGAAGCACTGGAAAATGCAAGAGATACGGGCAGGATTGCCAAGGGTACAAATGAAACGACAAAGAATGTTGATAGAGGAAAGGCCGTTCTTGTTTATATTGCAGAGGATGTTCAGCCAAAGGAGATCGTTGCACATCTGCCTCTGATATGTGAGGAAAAGAACATTCCCTACGTATATGTGCCAAGAAAGGATGAGCTTGGAAGTGCAGTTGGTATAGAGGTACCCACTGCCTCTGCATGTATAATCGATCCTGGGAAGGGAAAAAAGCTTGTGGATGAAGTGATTAAAAAATTAACAGAGTTGAAAAAATAGAGGGATAAAATGCCTGAAGAACACGGGACGCCTGCAGAGGTTATAGAGATAAGAGTGAGGACTGGAGTTACAGGAGAGGTTTTCCAGGTAAAGTGTAAAATACTTTCAGGACATGATGAAGGTAGAATACTTACCAGAAACGTCAAGGGACCTGTGAAACTTGGCGATATCCTGATGTTGAGAGAGACAGAGAGAGAAGCAAGGGAGATAAAGACACCGAGGTGATCTGATGCCAAGAACAAGAATATGCTCCTTCTGTGGTAAAGAGATCGAGCCTGGAACAGGCGTGATGTATGTGAGAAAAGATGGCACGGTGTTCACCTTCTGCTCTTCAAAATGTGAGAGGAACATGATAAAACTGAAGAGGAAATCAAGAAAGGTGGAATGGACGGAAGCATACAGAAAGGAAAAAGCTGTGAGAGTGAAGTGATATGGAAAGGACACTTGTTTTAGTGAAACCTGATGGAGTTCTTCGCAGACTGATCGGTGAGACGATAAAGAGAATAGAACAGAAGAATCTCAAAATAGTTGCAATGAAGATGATTCAGATAACTGAAGATCTGGCAGAAGAACATTACAGAGAACATAAGGGAAAACCCTTTTTTAAAGATCTGATAGATTATATCACACTTGCGCCTGTAGTTGCAATGGTAGTTGAGGGTGAAAGAGCAATAGATGTGATGAGAAACATAGCAGGGAAAACAAATCCTGACGAGGCATTACCCGGCAGTATAAGAGGGGACTTTGGGTACAATACTGAGAGATTCATGTGCAATGTTGTTCATGCTTCGGACTCTGATGCTTCGGCAAAGAGAGAGATAGATCTGTTCTTCAGAGAAGAAGAGATACTGGATTACAAAATCACAGTGATTTAATGGTTACCCGTCAGCCTATAATATCTGTTCTGGGTCATGTAGATCATGGAAAAACAACACTCTTGGATAACATAAGAGGTAGTGCAGTGGCTGCGAGGGAGGCTGGAGGAATAACTCAGCATATTGGAGCCACGGAAGTACCGGTGGACGTTATAAGGGAGATATGCGGGGATCTTCTGAGGGGAGTTCAGCTTAAGATACCAGGTGTTCTCTTCATCGATACCCCGGGACATGAGGCGTTTACCACACTGAGAGCAAGAGGAGGAAGTCTTGCGGATCTTGCTATTCTTATAATAGATATAAATGAGGGAATACAGCCGCAGACCCTGGAGTCTATCGAGATCCTGAAGAGTTTTAAAGTTCCCTTTATCATAGTTGCCAATAAGATAGATCTGGCTGGGAAGTTCAAAATAGATAAGAAAAAAAGGAGATATAGATTTTTAGAAGCTTTTAATGAACAGAATGAAGAAATGAAGCAGATTATAGAGAATAAGATCTGGGAACTCATAGGTGAGCTTTATAAGCATGGATTTCAGGCAGATAGGTTTGATAGGGTCAAAGATTTCAGAAGACAGGTCTCAATAGTGCCGTGTTCAGCAAAATATGGTATAGGTGTACCTGAGATCATGATGCTTATAGCGGGATTATCGCAGAAGTATCTCGAGAAGAAACTGGAGATTGATGTAAAAGGTCCCGGTAAGGGAAGCGTTCTTGAGGTAAAGGAGGAGACAGGACTTGGGACAACGATAGATGTGATAATATACGATGGAACAATGAATGTCCGGGATAGAATAGTTCTTGGAGGAAAAAAGGGAATTATAGTCACAACTGTTAGAAGCCTTCTGAAGCCGAAGCCTCTCGACGAGATAAGGGATCCGAGGTTTAAGTTTCAGCATGTTAAATCAGTGGCTGCAGCAGCAGGTATAAAGATATCGGCACCAGACCTTAATGATGCCCTCGCAGGCTCTCCTGTGTATGTTGCGAATGAAGATCCTGAGGATGTTATTGAAAGAGTGAAAAATGAGATAGGGAAGATCAAGATAACAACAGAACAAACAGGGATTATACTGAAAGCAGACACCTTAGGGAGTTTAGAGGCACTGGTAAAGATCTTCACATCAAAGGGATTTGCCATCAGAAAGGGAGATGTTGGAGATGTGACAAAGACAGATGTTACTGAAGCAATCTCTGTGAAAAAAAAGGATGTATATAAGGGAGTGATCGTTGCCTTCAATGTTGATGTCTTAAAAGAGGCTGAAGAGCTGGCAAAAAATAAAGAGATCAAAATTTTTAAAGATAATGTTATTTACAAAATAATCGAAGATTATGAGCTGTGGCTGGAAGAAAAAAAAGAGGAGGAAAAGATCAGGAGACAGTTAGGAATTATAAAACCTGGAAAGATCCAGATACTGGAAGGTTATGTTTTCAGAGCCTCAAAGCCAGCAATTGTTGGTGTAAAGGTTCTTTCTGGAGAAATAAAGCCAAAACTAACTTTGATAAAGGAAGATGGGAGATTTGGGGGGGAGATAAACTCTATCAAATCAAAGGACAATTTTCTCTCATCTGCAAAAAGAGGTGATGAGGTTGCCATAGCACTCAATGGTGTCACTGTGGGAAGACAGATAAATGAAGGGGAAGTTTTATATGTGGATGTACCAGAAGATAGTTTTAGAAGAATGAAAGAGATAGAAATTGATGAATCTGAAAAAGAGACACTGGAAGAATTTTTAAAGATCAAAAGAAAAGAAAATACTTTATGGGGCGTATAACATGGAAGTAAAAATAGTGGTTTCATATCCTGATGGAAAAACTGAGCAAAAAGAGCTGAGAGATGAAAAGGCAAATGCTCTTATCGGTAAAAAGATAGGAGATATCATAGAAGGAAGCTTACTTGATATAAAGGGAGATCTTTTGATTACGGGAGGAAGTGACAAGGATGGATTTCCCATGAGAAAGGACATCGATGGACCCATAAGAAAAAAGATCCTTCTATCAAAGAGCATTGGATTTAAGCCAAAAAGAGAGGGAGAAAGAAGAAAAAAGAGAGTAAGAGGAAATATGATCACAGATGAGATAATTCAGATCAATACAAAGCTCATAGAAAAGCCAAAGAAGGTAAAAAAGAAGCCTGAAAAGAAAGAAACAGAGAAGGGAGAAATAGCAGAGAAGAAAGAAATAACAGAAAAGGCAGAAGAAATACCAGAAAAGAAAGAAATAGAAGAAAAGGAAGAGATACAGGAGAAAAAGAAGGAAAAGCCAAAGAAGAAAGTTGCAAAGAAAAAAACAACAAAAGCAAAAGTAACAAAAGAAAAGGCAACAAAGGACTCAGAAAAAAAAGAGATCAAAAAAGAAGAAAAACCTAAAACTAAAAAAACAACAAAAAAGAAAACAGTAAAGAAAGAGGAGTGATGTCTCAATGGAACCAAAGCAGGCAGAGATCAACATTGGAATGATAGGCCATGTAGATCATGGAAAAACTACATTAACAAAGGCTCTATCAGGCATATGGACAGATACGCATTCAGAGGAGTTGAGGAGAGGGATCACGATCAGACTTGGGTATGCTGATGCTGTTTTCAGAAAATGCCCAGAGTGCAATGAGTATACAGTGGAGAAAAAATGTCCTAAATGTGGAGCTGAAACAGAGGTACTGAGAAAGGTTTCATTTGTCGACGCCCCGGGCCATGAGACGCTTATGGCCACAATGTTAACGGGGGCTTCTCTCGTTGATGGTGCTGTTCTTGTGATAGCAGCCAATGAACACTGTCCTCAACCTCAGACAAAGGAGCATCTGATGGGTCTTGATATAATTGGAGTGAAGAATATCGTGATAGCACAGAACAAGATAGAGCTTGTTTCAAAAGAGAGAGTAATAGAGAATTATAAAGAGATAAAAGAGTTTATAAAAGGTACTGTAGCAGAAAATGCTCCGATAATACCGATCTCTGCCCAGCATTCTATAAATATCAATGCTCTCATAGAGGCAATAGAAAAAAATATACCCACTCCCAAAAGGGATGAAAATGTGGATCCGCTGATGTTTGTAGCAAGATCTTTTGATGTAAACAGACCTGGGATACCTCCCGAGAAGCTTGTTGGGGGAGTTATCGGAGGAAGCCTGAAGCAGGGAGTTATGAGAATGGGAGACGAGATAGAGATAAGACCTGGAAGAATGAAAAAGGAACAGAATAAGATCGTATACAGGGATTTAAGATCAGAGATCGTTTCTCTCAATACACTTGGTGTAGAGCTTGAGGAGGCGAGACCTGGAGGATTGATAGGAATAGGCACGAAGTTAGATCCATCCCTGACAAAGGCAGATGCATTAGCTGGAAGCGTAGCTGGAAAACCCGGAACACTTCCTCCACTGCTGAATGAACTGACGCTCGAGATCCATCTTTTAGAGAGAGTTGTGGGTTCTGAAAAGGAATTGAAAGTGGAGCCGATAAAGAGAAAGGAGATGCTGATGCTGAATGTGGGGACAGGGAAGACGATAGGTATTGTGAAAAATCCTGGAAAACACTGTGAGCTCAGTTTAAAACTCTCTGTATGTGCTAACAAAGGCGACAGAGTAGCCATAAGCAGGAGAATTGGAGCAAGATGGAGACTGATAGGGTACGGAATAATAGAATAGCTATAATTTTCGATACAAATTTTATTTTGAGCTGTTTGAAGTTTGGAATAGATTTTGGAGAACTGGATTTTTTGATAGGTCGAAGTTATAATATTCTTATACCTGAAGCTGTTATTTACGAGCTGAAAAATATAAAGCTGAACAGAGAAGACTCTGTTTTGAGAGAGATAGCATTGAAGATCATTGAAAAATACAGTGTTCTTGAACTTAAGGGAGATGTCGATAAAGCAATAATATCCTTTGCTGAGAAAAATAGATGTGTAGTCTGCACAAATGATAAAAAACTCAGACAGAACCTCAGAAAAAAAGGAACTCCCGTTGTTTTTATAAGAAACAGAAAATACTTAGAGATTGATGGCTCCCTCATTTAATATGTGAGATTATAAACTCTTCCAATCTCCTCTCCATCCTCATTTATCCTGATTCTTCCAAACTCTATAAAATCAAACTCCTTTTCAAAATTTGTCAGGATATAGATCTCTTTTCTCTCAAAGTCTATTCCATCAACAGTTCCTATACCCATGCAGATATCGTTCTTTATAAAACCAGCTATCAAACCTCTTTCAAATCCTTTCTTTAAAATAATCATATCTTCATACATTTTGTAATCATCTGCAACAATAAAGTAGCCTTCAGGTATTTTTTCACACCAGTAAACTTTATTTCCAATAATTTTTTCAATTGTCTCTTTTTCTATCTCTTTTCCAGAAAATAGAAAGGTATTTCTAAGCTTTGTGCCTTTAAAAATCTTTATTTTTGAATTCTTCAGGTATTTTTTCCAGAGTTTTTTTCTTATCTCTCTTCTTTTTTCTCTTGAGGTGAACTCTATATTCTCCACCCTTTCCCTTATTATCTCATAATCTGAAAAATCCTTTAATATCCCTTCAAGTTCATCCTCCCTCTGAAATGCCATGATGATATCTGGTTTCAAAACTGTGATCTTGGCCTTTTTTAAACTTCTCCCTTTCCCAAGGATCAATCCTGTTGTGTCTACAAGTACATAAGGTGAATCTGTTTTTGATAAAAGTTCCAGCAATCCTGTAATGATCTTTGCATGATCATACGGGAATACGTCTCCTACGAAATACCAGAGGCTTTCTCCATTATTATTTAAAAGACCCATGCATCCGGGGGGTCCTATATTTGATTGTCCAACATCACAGTCTATTATAGAAACTTTTTTTCCATTATTTTTTATTGTTTCTGAGAGAAATTTTAAAAAGCTTGTTTTTCCTGTGTCTATGTATCCAAGAGTTAAAACAGTACATCTCTCTCTTTGCAGTATCCTCTCAGCTATCTCTTTCCATTCTTTTTTCTCTACAATCTTTGCTTTAGTATCCATAAGATCACTCCTGCTATAATCAGGAAAAAGATACTGTATTTACCTATATTCTTTTCATTTTCTTCTATTTTGTTATCTTCAATGACAAGAGAAAGTATATACCAGTTTGAGTATCCATTTTTACTCTTTATATACTCAAATGTTTTTTCTCTTTCTGTTGAGAGACCTATATTCTCAGCAAGGGATTCTGCTAAAAATAAAGAATATTCTCCAAGCAACGTCTCTTCAGGAGAAGAATAATATTTTTTAACATTTGTTTTTCCCTGTATCTGTCTGAAGTCACATTTATTCTGTATTTTCCCCACAAAACTATCTTTCTCCAAAGAAAGGTTTTTTTCGTCTATGTAGATATCATAAACTCCTTTTTCTGCTCTCATTGTTTCCATCCATCTCAAAGCATCTCTAAGCGAATCTCTGTATTTCTCCTCTCCTGTTATTTTATAGCATATCCATTCTCCGAGCATAGCCATCGTTACATAGTGGCATGAGATATCCCATCTTGTAGGTATCTTAAGAGCATATCCGTCATACCATGCTCCGTTTCTCAGCTGCATTCTGTAAAGCGTTTCTCCAAGAAGCACAGCATAATCATAGTATTTTCCTCTTTCTCCTGTGTAGTAAACAATGTTACCCAGTCCAGCACAGATAAGTCCCCAGTCATTCGGACAAGAGTAGCAGTAGTTCTCTAAGGAGTTTCTCATATTTCCTTCATGTCTGGCGTTCCTGTTTCTTCCATCTGGACAGTCTATGGGATAAGCTTTTTTCCACCTTTCTATCTCTTCTATTAAAAAATCTCCTCCTTTCAATGCATGATCTCTGTATTTTTCCTTTCCCGTTATGCTGTATCCTAAGGATAATGCCCATACACCAACCCCTGTATAAAGTTTTGGATTGACGTTTGGTTCATTTGTTATCTCTCCGTTTTCTTTCTGTTTTTCGATGATTAGATTCAGGCATTCCTCCCCTTCTTTTAGTATATTGGGGTCACAATCTTCTTTATATAGATATAAAAGAAAAAGAGCCTCGTAAGATAGAGTGATTGTATTATCCTGTGAAAAATCATGATCTTTAAGGTACTTTTCATATGTGCTTTCTGCTTCCAGATTCAGAGTTCCGGTGAGGAGAATGAAGATTATCAAAAATTCTCTCATAGCTTTACTCTATGCTTTTCTGTTTAAATATTATGATGGAGAGAAGCAGTGTGATAATCCAGATGCAGAGGAGAATCACTACTGAATATCCAAATTCCGAACTGTTTATATCCTGAATCCTTCCGTACTTTATAAGTTTATATGAGATTGACTGGAGGTAATTTATTATTGTAGCTCTGGAGACTCTTTGAGATATATTCGGTGCTATCATCTCCCATACAAAAGCAAAAAAAAGTCCAAACATCAGAGGCCTTGATATGATCAGGCTTATGAAAAGATAAAAAGACCCATATACTGCAATAGCTAAGAATATCACTACAGTATAAGAAGATAGAATCTGTATGGGTATCTCCTGAGGTGCATAAATATCCATTGTAATGAATGTCACAGCAAGGGGGATCATGAAAATCAGGGATGTTGCGATGAGATATCCTGTGTATTTTTCCATGAGTATTTTTGTTCTTGAGACTCTTGTTGTTAAAAAGGCTATTTCACCTGTTCTTATCTCATCGTTAATTAAAGAAGCTGCGAATATCAGTGCACAGAAACAAATAGATGTAGACAGAGTCTACATCAAGGTGTTTGGCGACATTCACATCCGAGATGTGAAGTCACTATCTCTACAGGGAAATTCACTGCAAACCCAGTGCACAGAAACAAATTTATTCTTCATCAATCCATGAAGAACCGAAGCATATATAATTATAGATCATGAACAGTACTCATGCTTCAGGATCTACTCATCCCCATGATGGTCATCGGTATAGCAGAGCTTGGAGATAAGACTCAGATCGCAGTTTTTTTGCTCTCAACAAAAACAGAGGAACATTTTAAGTTGTTACTGGGGGTTATGCTGGCATTTCTTCTTGCAGATGGAATAGCAGTCCTGACAGGGGATTATATAACAGAAAAGATCTCCTCGGATCATATCAAAATTATTTCTGGACTAATATTTATCTTATTCGGGGTATTGACACTTAGAATCTCAAAAAAGGAAAAAGAAACTCAGGATTTAAAGAATCCATTTTTTTCAGGATTTGTGCTGATCTTTTTCTCGGAGCTTGGAGATAAAACTCAGATAGCATCAGGACTCTTTGCAACTATGTATAATCCCATTCTTGTTCTCATCGGGATAATGTTATCTCTGAGTCTTCTGTCAGTTATGGCGATATATGCAGGAAGATTTATTTCAACAAAGGTAGATGATAAGATATTATCTAGAATAGGAGGAGTTATTTTTATTCTGGTGGGAATAGTGTTTTTATTCAGATAAAAAGAAAGAATTTTTGTGCATTTCATAACTTTACTCTCTTGAGTTCTATATATGTAATATCATTTTCCATATCAACAAAAGCTAAAATCATCTTTTTGTTCACAGTATTTGCCATTCTCGCAGTTCTGATAAGATCGTATCCTTTAAATTTATCTTTTTCATCCATCACATGAACAAGATACTCAGCATGCTCCTCAAGACTCCCTCTGTACACCCTGAAGTGAGTGCCGTATTTGAATCCTGTTTTCACAATGAGTCCTCTCTCTCTCAGATCTTTATAAACTAAGAACTTTATATCAAACTCTCTTTCCTTTCTGGCTGCTTCCAGTATATCCATACCTTCACTCAGTTCCAGTTTTTCCTTTTCTATGAGATAAAGAGCCTCTATAAGACCTAAATAAAGTTTATTATCCTCAAGAGTACCGTATGCTTTATTTCTCAGCTTATCTATACTTTTTTTATCCTCTATAACTACCCTGTTTTCCAGTAATTTTCCAGTAATCATTTTTTTACCTTTTAAAAATGGTGGGGACGGCGGGATTTGAACCCGAGTCCATGGGTTTCTCCGCTCCAGAAATTCTTCATCCTTACGTCAGCAAACCCATAGCTTTTATCTCTGGAGCCCATGATGATAGCCAGACTACACCACGTCCCCGTGGCTTAAGATATTTTTTTCTCATTCATATAAAAATTTTTCTATCTCTTTGTGAATCCAGCAGTTTCAAGAATCTCTCCTACAGCTCTGTAATCGCCTTTGATATAACAGAGTGGATCTGCTTTTTTATAGTTTATCTCTCCGTTATCCATTATATCTTCATCGACATCAACAGATACAATCCTCCCCACAAAAAGATCATGAGAACCCAAAGGAATTATTTTCTCAACTCTGCACTCTATATTCACAGGACATTCTTTTATCATTGGAGCTTTAACTTTCCTTGCCATGACCTTTGTGAGTCCTGTTTTTTCAAATTTCTTAACATCTCTTCCGGAAACAGTTCCACAGATATCTATCTCTCTTATCATATCCTTTTTTGGTATATTTACTACAAACTCTCCTGATTTTTTTATCAGTTCATAGGAATATCTCTCGTGATTCATAGCGAAACAGAGCATAGGAGGATCATAACATGCTGTGCTGATCCATGCAATCGTTATTATGTTATCATCACATGTGATCAGGGCTACGGGATTGGGGTATAAAGCGGTGTAGGGATCTTTTTCGATCTTCATATTCTGTAGTCGTTTTTCATGTTATAAAAGTTTTTTCTTTCTCTTCATAAAAAAATATGTCCTCGATCTTTACTCCAAAGAATGCTGCTATTTTAAAAGCCAATCTAAGAGAAGGGTCATATTTTCCATTTTCTATTGATATTATCGTCTGCCTTGTAACATTAAGTTTTTCTGCGAGTTCTTCCTGTGTTATATTGTGTATTGCCCTGTAAACTTTAAGTTTATTCTTCATTTAATCCCCGTATTTTTTTGCATAGTATCCGTAAAAGAGAAGATACATTATAAGAAGACCACAGGTTAAGTATGCCAATGTAAACCCAAGATTTTTGAGTTCCGGGTATCTGTCTCTGGAAGCTATCAAAATACCACTGGTGATAGCTGTAACAGTCATGAAGATTTCCAAGGTCTTTTTTGATGCTCTTTCACTTATTTTGTATGTTCTTTCATCCTCAATCACTTCTTTGACTCTGCCTTTGCACAGATACAGTAAGGAGATACTCATAATAAATGCTGGTATTAATAAAATGGGATTTCCAACTTCTACACTCCAGCCTATTACTGCCCCCAAACACATAACTATAATTATCCCACAGATTGTGTATGTTTTTCTGTCCATTTTTTCACCTCCCTAAGAGTTTTAGGAGAATCAGTCCTGCAGTGGCGCCTGCAATTCCAATTATAATAAGAATTTTTTCATCTATCGCTCCACCTATAAGGGCAATAGGAATACATAAACTCCATATTCCAACCGTTATTTTTCTCCACTTATTCCTGAACATGGTATCACCCTTCTGTAAAATATGTTTTACTTTATGTAAAGTATACTTTACTTGAGCATTTATAAAGTTTTTGGTCAGGATGGTACTGCCAAGTTAAGTGCCATATTTAGCTCCACAGGTGATCCTTAAGAACAGGAAAAACTATATATATTCTTCTGTTAAATTACAAAATGTGCAGGAAGTGCATATCCCCCCTATGAGGGTATTTAAACACAGGAAACGGGTGAGGAAATGAAGGATGACAGATTAATTTTGTTGATCGCTGGTATAGGAACAATTACTCTATTTTTTGGAGTAACTAAAGATAGATCAAGCATAAATAGCTCTGCAGTGTTCATAATTCTTGGGATTCTCTTTGTTTTATTAGGAAGATGGCTGAGGAAGGTACCTATGGAAGAGAGAGAAAGTGCTCGGATGTGGGCAGGATTCAGGAATACAAAAAACTGGGATAAAAAGAGCAGATTAATAATTTTTTCTGGTCTGTTTCTTGTCATATGCGGAATTATCTATATTCTATGGTATATTTTTGTTAATTCTAATAATGCATTACTCGTTACTTTATCTATAATGACAGCTGGTATTATCACAAAAACAATGATACACTACAGATCGGAAAGATCTGAGGATAGAACTAACATACAGTCTTGAGGGATTGGGTTGGTAGAAGCAAAATAAAAATAGAAGGAGGAATTATCTCTCATTGAATTATCTTTTTCAGGAGTTCAGTTTGGCGATCAGAATTTCAAGCTTTC
>Ga0190305_1000238_pt1 | contig 14373 bp, 10 predicted proteins | sample 48700723_MG_FD_161678 | JGI IMG/M metagenome (GOLD analysis project Ga0190305, IMG submission 161678) | Hydrothermal vent sediment bacterial communities from Southern Trench, Guaymas Basin, Mexico - 4870-07-2-3_MG | ecosystem: Environmental > Aquatic > Marine > Hydrothermal vents > Sediment ... | reverse complement strand
ATTTCTAAAACATTCAAAAAAAGTGTTTAAAAGTGGAAGAGGTAAGCACTTTAACGCCCTAGCTGCTTTCTGGTGTCTATATTTGACCTTCAGGAGATTGTTATATAAATTTTGTCCATTACTTTTAGATAATATCATTTGGGCTATACTTCTTCCTGACCCCAGGGCAAAGTAAATACCTTCTCCTGTTAACCCCGAAGCAAGGCCTGCAGCATCTCCAGCAAGAAATATGCGGCCAAAATGATGACCCCGGTAATCTGTATTGATTAAATAAGGCTTAAATGGGCTATTTATCACTAATGCATGGGTTTTTTTTAACCAATGTAAAAAACCTGTTTTTGCCTTAAAGGCATTTTTAGGGTTAGAACATACAAATCCTATTACCGTGCTTTTTTTATGAGGGAATATCCAACCATAACCAAAACCAAAAACATTTGCATCCAGAAACCACTCAATATCCTTAAGAGGAAAAGGAATGGATGTCTGCCAAGCAATGAAAGCATACTTAGTAGGAATATTAAGATGCCGTCTGACAATAGAAGTGCTTCCATCTGCTCCCACCAGATAGCAATAGTTATACTGCCTACCATTTTTAGTAATGATTATATTCCTATTTATTTTTATCACTTTCTCCTTTTCTATCTTTGTTCCTGCTTTTTTTGCCCTTTCAAATAACCATTTATTAAGCACCCTCCGATTGACTGTAAATATAACGGGCTTAGATGTCTTAAAAGTTGTTTTACCCAAAGGAGTGTGGATAATTTGGGTAACAAATGCCCTCTCAATAATATCTTTAGGCAGTTCTTCAAAGTCCTTTACTGTTAATCCACCTGCACACAGCTTGTCCACAGGGAAAGCATGTTTCTCAAGCAAAATTACATCCTTTCCTGATTTTGCTAGGTAATAAGCACAATTTAAGCCAGCAGGTCCTCCTCCAATGATAATTACTTCACTCATTTTTCTCACTCTAAATTATCATAATACTTGTTTTTGGAAAACCTCAGAAGAGTGGAATTAAGTGGTTTTAAATAATTCTTTCCAATGGTAAAACAAAGACACAAATGCCTTTCCCTTTGAGCTTATTAGTATATTTCTTTAGTTCTTCCAGAAATTTCTCTCTCTTTTCTTCTTCCTCCGTAGCAATGATTAAAGCACTGTTAAATCCTGGCCAGACAGAGGTGTCCAGTCGGGGTTCAGAATGTTTGCCCTTTCCCAAGACTCGCTCCAATTTAGAGTAGCATTTTATCTCTGTTTTTTCTAAGATAGCCATTAAATCTTCATCGTATTCCACATGGTAAAAAATCAAAATGGTTTTCATATGTTCTCCTGATAAACCTTATAGGTTATTAAAGCACTAACTATCCCTACGATACCACCTGCTACCACGTCTGTGACATAATGATACCTTCCATACACTGCTCCTAATGCGACCATAATGGATAGAGGAAAAATTATTTTAAAAAGCCAAGGCATGTACCTTTTAACAATAAAAGAAGAGGCCATGACCATCGCCACATGAGATGAAGGGAAGGCTGCCCCTCTTAAGGCAAACTTGGCCATCATCCTGGCCTGGATTTCAGGCAAAAAATAACCTACAAGCGGTACTGTATATTTATCTGCAAGGGTGAATCTAGGGCCTGCTACAGGAATTAAGACAAAAAGGATAAAGCAAAAATAATAGGCTAGACTCATACCAAAAATAAGAGGGGATGCCCCCTGACGCCTGAAAAAATAAAAAATAAAGGGAGGAAAAAGAAAGATTAAATAATAAGAAAAATAGCCAAAAGACATGATTTCTGTAAGTAATGGAGTGGCAAATCGTTGAAGGTAAACTGTAGGATGGATACCAAAGATAGCCAATTCAAATTGATGAATAAAGGGGTCAAATAGGTAAGGAAAGACGGCATGGATATAATGACGTAATAATTCATAAAAATTGGGCACAGAAAACCAGGGATACATGATAGCAATGAATTCTAAAACAGGGTTTGAAAACCCTTTAACTACACGGGTAATAATGATTACAAAGGCAGCATAGCCAAGATAAACTACTAAATAATTTTGCCACAAAGGAATATTCTGCTTAAAAACAACGGTAATTATGGCCATAAGAATCACATAAATAAAGGATACAATATGAATGGGCATGGTTTTGGTAAAAAGAGAAGTCTCCATTTTCCATTTTGATATTTTCTTGTGGGTCTTATTGTAATATAACTTTTCATAAAACTCTGCAAATTCCCTGGCCTGTTTTTTATCAATGCCTAAATCTATTAACTTTGCATATATATGCACAGGGTTTAAATGATGTCGAGTCATATCTTCAAAATTGGGGTGCCCTAACTTTCTTGCTATTTTGTCTAAAACAGGTGTAGGTATCTTTTTCATGTTGTTTTCTTATCTTAAATTCAAGGCTTGTCAAGTTTGAAAATTTATTGTTAAATAACTCAGTGAAACATAAAAAATATTTTCTTATTGGGTTTTTGTTTCTCATCATAATAGGTATTTTTTCTTATTTTTTTCTTTTTCCTTCAAAAGAAAAAGGAGTGATTTATGTCAGTGGCCGCATTGAAGGAGATGAAGTGGATGTGGGCACAAAGGTGGCAGGAAGGGTAAAGGAATTAAGAGTAAAAGAGGGAGAGTTTTTAAAGAAAAACCAGGTTATTGCCATCTTAGATGCCAAGGATTTAAAGGCTAGATTAAATCAGGCCTTAGCTGCTAAGAAAAGCGCAGAGGCCCAGGCCGAGGCTGTTTTAAAAGAATTAAATCATTATAAAAAACAGCTTAAAGCGTCTAAAACTGATAGGAATTATTTGGTTAAACAGGTAGAGGCTCAAATAAAGATTACCAAAGCCACATTAGAGAAAAAAGAGGCGGATTTTAAGCGATTTAAGAAATTGTGGCAAAAGAGTGTTATTGCTCAAGAAAGATTTGAGAGAGTGAAAGAGGCATATACCATAAGTCTTGCCCGATATGAGGTAGCTCAAAAGGGCTGGCTTCAGGTAAAGGCCAAAGATGCAGAGATAGAGAGTTTAAAACAAACCATCAGAGCAAAGGAGAATGCCTATAAATCGGCACTATCACAGATAAGACAGGCAGAAGCAGTGATCAATGAAATTAAGTCTTATCTTGAGGATACCATTATTACTTCTCCCTGTAGAGGCACAGTAATTGTAAAAATAGTTGAACCTGGTGAGGTAGTGCCAGCAGGCACTCCAATTGTTACCGTTGTTGACCTTGATGCCCTTTATCTTAAAGGTTATGTGCCTGAGACTCAAATAGGAAAGTTTAGTTTAAATACCCCGGCCTATATTGTAGTAGATGCCTTTCCTAAAAGGCGTTTTCCTGCCTATGTAGGTTATATTAGCCAGTATGCAGAGTTTACCCCTAAAGAGGTGCAAACCAAGGAAGAACGGGTAAAACAAGTCTTTGCAGTCAAGCTCTATTTAAAAGAAAATCCTCATTATTTACTTAAACCAGGTATGCCTGCCGATGGCTACATCAAGATAAAGACCCCATGATTGTCCGTGTTCAGGAGTTAAAAAAACAATTTAAAAAAATAGAAGCCGTAAGAGGAGTAAGCTTTGAAGTAAAAAAAGGGGAGCTCTTTGGCCTTATAGGTCCAGATGGGGCAGGCAAGTCAACAGTGATGAAGATCATAGCTGGAGTAATGAGCTTTGATGAAGGTAAAGTAGAAGTGCTGGGAAAGGATTTTAAAAAAGAAAAAGAGGCAGAAAAGGCCAAGGCAAAGATTGCCTTTATGCCCCAGGGACTTGGTTTGAATCTTTATCCTACTCTTTCTGTGGAGGAAAATATAGCGTTTTTTGCCAGTTTACATAATTTGCCTGAAGAAGAATTAGAATATAGAAAAAAAATACTCTTAGGAACCACTCACCTCCTTCCCTTTCAGAAAAGAGAGGCCCAAAAACTCTCTGGTGGGATGATGCAAAAGCTGGGCATTTGCTGTGCCTTAATTCATAAACCAGAGCTTATTATCCTGGATGAGCCCACCACAGGCATAGACCCTGTTTCAAGAAGGGATTTATGGCAGTTGATTATAAAATTTGTTAAAGAAGAAAAGATTGGAGCTATTATTTCTACCTCTTATATGGATGAAGCAGAGCGTTTTTCTCATCTGGCCCTAATGATGGAGGGTAAGTTTGTAGCTAAAGGAACAGCAGAGGAATTAAAGTTTCATTGTGATATAGTGTATGAGATGCAGGAAGATATAGAAAGGGTTTATCCTTTAGTCAAAGAGAAATTCAGACATATAAGGATTAAAGGGGACACATTAAGGTTTTTGAGTGAAAAGAAAATTGAGGAAAACACGCTTCCATTTATGCCCCAAAGGGTGGAGCCTACATTGGAAGATGTATTTTTAACTCTAGAAAAGGCAGAAAAGATGAAAATTGATATTCCTTTTAGCTTAAAAGAAAAAATACCTAAAAATGCCGTAGAAGTGAATAGATTGACTAAAAAATTTGGTGATTTTACCGCGGTAAAGGAGGTTTCTTTTGAAATAAAAGGTGGAGAGGTATTCGGACTTTTAGGTCCTAATGGCGCAGGTAAGACCACCTTAATAAAGATGCTTTGTGGATTGCTTCCGCATACAAGTGGAGATTTTTTGATAGCCGGGGAAAGGGATATTGCAAGAATAAAAGAACGCATTGGTTATATGTCCCAGCATTTTTCTCTTTATAAGGACTTAACTGTATATGAAAATTTAGAACTCTACGGGCATATTTATAAAATGCCTGCCTCTGCACTTAAAGAAAGAATCAGATGGGCTATTGAGACCATGAAGCTCCAGGAAGTAAAAGATGAAAAGACAGCTAAGCTCCCTTTGGGAATAAAACAAAGGGTAGCACTTATGTGTTCTGTTGTCCACAATCCTGCCCTGATATTTTTAGATGAACCCACTTCTGGAGTTGACCCTATAGAAAGAGAGATGTTCTGGGAGATTATTCATATGTTGGCCAAAAAAGCAGGCGTGACTTTGCTGGTTTCTACTCATTACATGGATGAAGCCGAATATTGTGACCGGGTGTGCTTAATGGATAAAGGAGAGGCCATTGCCATAGGAAAACCACGGGAACTCAAGGAAGAAATAAAACATAAAATAGGGCATATATACCAGATAATAATGGATAATCCTTTAACTGCCCTGGATGTATTACAAAAAAATGGCTTTTATGCCAGTTTTTATGAAAATGGCATTCGTTTGTATAGCAAAAGGTCTTTTACTTTTGATGAGTTTAATGAAATTTTCTCTCCCCAGGGATTAAAAATCTCTGACTTAAAAGAAGCCTATCCCACTATGGAGGATGTATTTGTATATTTGATTGAAGAAAAATGAGATTTAGACAGATAAAATCCATTTATATCAGAGAATGGAAAGAATTTTATAGGGATAAGATTTCTCGGGTAGTGGTATTTGCTATGCCCACCATTATTATGCTTATCTTTGGCTATGGTCTGGCCTTAGATATAGAAAATGTGCCTATGGCTATAGTAAATCAGGATAAAACCCCAGCTTCTAGAGAACTCTGTTATAAATTTATGGAAAATAGAGAGTATTTTGATTTTAAAGGCTTTTTGCCTAAGGCCAAAGGGCTTGAACATGGCATTTTGGCAGGTAAGCTGAGGTTTGGCCTGGTCATTCCTCCTAAATTTGAACAGAGGTTGAAAAGAGGCTTTCCCTCTGAGGTCCAGGTGCTTATTGATGGCAGTTTTCCCACCCGTGCCTCTGTTTCCAAGACCTATGCCTTAAGCATTATCAATGGTTTTAACTTAGAACGACTGAGTAAAACAATAAAAAAATTGCCCTTAGAAATAGAGACCCGTTACTGGTTTAATGAGAATTTAAAACAGAGAAATATTACGGTCTGTGGCCTTATTCCTATTATTTTAAGCATCAGTCCTACCATATTTGCCTCACTTCTGATAGTGAAAGAAAAGGAAAGGGGTTCTATTTATAACATCTGGACATCTGCCATTACAAAAATTGAATTCCTTTTGGGGAAACAGGTATTTGCAGTAACTATCTCTATGGTAAATTTCTTTATTATATTTCTTTTATCCATTCTTCTTTTTCAAGTGCCATTTAAGGGGAATTTCTTTTTATTCTTATTTTGCTCCTTTATTTATATCTTGGCCTCTACTGCTCAAGGACTCCTTATCTCGTGCTTTGTAAATACTCAGGTAGTGGCCTTACTGGGCAGTTTGCTGATCAATATCATTATTGGTTTTCTTTATTCAGGATATCTGGTGCCAGTAAGCTCTATGTCTAAAGATGCCTATTTCTTTGCCCATCTTTTCCCTCCCTATTATGGATTGAGTATCACTAAGGCACTTTTTTTAAAGGCTGCTGGGTTAAAAATAATCCTTCCTCATATTTTGGCAATTTTGATATTTTATTTAGCTTATTTTGGATTAGCCATTCATTTCTTTAAAAAGAGAGAGACATGAGATTTTTATCCCTTTTAAAAAAAGAATTCCTGCAGTTTATTAGAAACAAAGGATTAGTTATATTGGTTATTTATTTTTTCACTCTGGATATTTATCTGGCCGGTGTAGGGATAGACCTTTCTCTAAAAAATGCCAAGTTTTTTGTGTATGACAGGGATATGAGTGTAGCCAGCCGTGAGATTGTTTCTCAATTGGTTTCTCCTTGGTTTTTATTTGAAGGCTATTTGCAAGATGATGACTTAATAGACACAGTATTGCTTAAAGACCAGGCCATGGGAGTGGTTTGCCTCCCCCATAATTTCTCAAAGCATCTTAAGAAATATAGGGCAAAGATTCAGTTGTTAATCAATGGTTCTGAGGCCCTTATGGGTTATCTCTTTTCAGGCTATGCCAGCCAAATCTTTATCAATTATGCCTTAGAAGGAATGCAAAAACAAAGACTGCCTTTGGCAGAGGCAAAAACTAGGGTATTTTTTAATCCCAATATGAATAGCCGGTATTTTATGGGCATTTCAGAGCTACTGACTGTGATGGTGATGCTGGTGTTTATTTTGCCTGCAGCGGCCCTAGTAAGAGAAAAGGAGCTGGGAAATATAGAAATGCTTCTTATTTCTCCCCTTCGGCCTTTTCAGTTTATGCTGGCCAAGGTGATGGTGATGGCTGGAATCATTATTATAGGCGTGATTTTGAGTGTGTTTTTAATTATAAAACCCATACTTCATGTCCCTTTTTGTGGGAGCTTTCTATTATTTTTACTCTTTACCTTAATTTTTGTCTTCACTACCTCTGCCTTTGGTCTATTTATTGGCGCTGTTTCTAAAAATATGCTTCAAGTATCACAATTAAGTGCCATTGTCCTTATGCCCACCCTTTTTCTTTCAGGTTCTTGGACACCTATTGAGGCCATGCCAGACTGGTTACGTCCATTAACCTATCTTTCCCCCCTTAAATATTATATAGATGCCAGCTATAGTATTATCTTAAAAGGGGTAGGACTTTCCTATCTCTGGCCAAATCTATTGGGGCTAACCTTCTTAGGCAGTGTATTGTTTATTTTGACGGGATATAAATTAAGAAGGCTATTTTAATTTACTCCCCACACCCATGCCCCTTTTTTCTCGCCATTCTTCTCCTATGGAATATAGAGTGGGCACCAGTATCAAGGTAATTAAAGTAGAAATGGAGAGTCCACCAATTACGGTGATACCTAAGGCATTCCAGATCTCTGAGCCTACACCCCTGTCTAAGGCCATGGGTATCATCCCAGCAATAGTGGTAATAGTAGTCATTAAAACGGGCCTTAATCTTGATCTGCCTGCCTCAGTAATGGCCTCAAATAAGGACAATCCTCTTTTTTGTAATAGATGCACATAGTCTAGAAGCACAATGGCGTTATTTACCACAATACCTACTAGCATGACGATACCCATAAAGGTAATAATATTTAAGACTGTGCCTGTTAATAAAAATGCCCAGATAACGCCTGTAAAGGCAAAGGGGACAGAAAACATAATAATAAATGGGTCTAAAAATCCTTCATACAAGGAGGCCATAACCATATAGGTAAGAATAATGCCTAAAATGAGAAGTTGCGTCAGAGACTTAAATGATTTTTTTTGCTCTTTAACATATCCACCAAATTTAATAGTAATGCCTGATGGAAGACTCAATTCTTTAAGTTTTTCCTTTATATCTCTGGTCACCTCACCCAGTGAACGCTTATAAGTATCTGCCTCTACACTAACAATTCTTTGTCTATTTTTTCTATCTATCTCTGTCATACCCATGGTTTCTTCAATTTTTGCAATGTTTTTTAAGAGTATCATCCTCCCATCTGGGGTAAAGATGGGCACATTGGGCAGGTTTTCTAGTTTATTTTTGTCTCTCTCTGTAAGCCTCACAAAAATATCATAATCCTCACCAACATCCCTAAACTTTGTGGTCTTATGGCCATAAAAATAGGTTCTTACCTGTTCGGCAATCATAGCCACATTTAATCCCAAGCTAGTAGCCTTTTTCCTGTCAATCTCTACCCATGTCTCAGGCCTTTTGGGCTTAAAGGAAAGACTGATATCCACTGCCCCTGGTGTTTCTTCAGTAATTTTCTTTATTTTATTAGCTACCTTAAGCACCTGTCCTAGATCCCTTCCTAACACCTCAATCACCAGTGGCTTTGTGCCTCCCATTAAAATAGATGTCAGTGGATTGGTAGAAATCACCTTTATACGACTTACACCTGGAATCTGTTTTGTATGCTGCCTTAAAATATTGGCAATCTCCTTGGCCGAACGCCCTCTTTTGTCTTTATCTACTAGCTTTAAACCCACCTCCCCACAATTACTGCCCTCTTCAAAGCCCAAGGCCATTCCATATCCCTTTTCTGTCTGCCCAGCAAATCCATAGCTATGACGAAATTCCTCTGGTCTTACTTCTTTAGCAATCCATTTATTTATCTGTTCTATTATGCTGGCGGTTTCTTCAAGCCTTGTGCCTTCAGCCAGGCGAAAGCTGATGCTGACAAACCCTGCATCTGGCTCAGGCATGAATTCACTGCCAATGATTTTGGTCATAAACAAAGTAGGGATAAAGATTAAAAGGGCAATAAAAATGACCCTCTTTCTATGATGAAGCGCCCAGGTAATTAATCTTTTATATCTTTCATCCAGCCAATCAAGGGCAGCCTTCATTTTAAGTGTGAAAAGACTTTTAGCCTTTGTGGTCTGTTTTAAAAGCTTAGAAGAAAGCATGGGGGTAAAGGTCAGGGCGGTAAAAAGAGAAGCTAGTAAAGTGGCGGTGATAACAAATCCCAATTGCTTAAACACAATCCCCGTAATACCTGTAACAAACATTAAAGGCACAAATACAACAATGGTGGTTAAAGTAGAGGCAGAAATGGCCATGCCCATTTCTGAAGTGCCATAAATAGAGGCAATATGAGGATAACTGCCTCTTTCCATGTGTCTAGTAATATTTTCAATAACTACAATGGCATTATCCACTACCATGCCTGTGGCAATGGTCACAGACATAAGGGAAACCACATTAATAGTATATCCGCCTAGAAAAAGCAAAAGGAAAGAAATGATTAAGGAGCAAGGAATGGTCAAGGCCACAATAATGCCACTTTTTATATTTAACAAAAAGGCAAATACCACCAGAATTACTAAAAAAATGGCCTGTAAAAGAGTGGTCTTTAATTCATTTAAGGCAGTGCGAATATATTCTGAATTGTCTTCTACAATACTAACCTTTACATCACTTGGCAATATATTTTTGATTTCTTTTAGCTTTTTCTTTACCCTGTCAGCTACCTCTACGGTGTTTTTTCCAGTTTGTTTCTGTAACGCCATCACAATAGCTGGCTTTGCATCACCCCATCCCATCATAATATGTTCTTTAAAGGCATCTTCCACATGGGCTACATCCTTTAGATAAACAGGTTTATCCTGATAATAGCCTACAATGGTGTTTCTCATCTCTTGCACATTTTTGTATTTTCCAGGAATTCTTATAAAATAGGCCCTTTTGCCCTGTTTTATTGTCCCACAGGGAATATCCAAATTTTCTGCCTTTAAAACCTGTTTCACCTGGGAAGGAGAAAGATGATATCCCTTAAGCCTTGCCAGGTCAAAATAGACATTTATCTGCCTTTCCTCCCCGCCATACAATATAATGGCTCCTACTCCTGGCACCCGTCTTAATTCATCCCCTATTATCTTGTCTGCAATATGATAAAGGCGTGGCCAGGATTGAGGACCAGTAATGGTCATAAAAAGGATTGGGGCAGTAGCACTGCTAAATTTGAATAATACCGGTTTTTCAATATCCTTAGGCAGGTCTCTTTTGGCCAACTCTATCTTATCCCGAATGTCATTGCTGGCGGTATCTAAATCTGTGCCCCATTCAAACTTACATTGAATTAAAGAAAGGTTGTCAATAGACTTGGAGGTAAGTTCATCTAAGTTATTCACTGTAACCAACTGGTCTTCCAGATATTTAGTTACATTTTTTTCTACATCCACGGCACTTGCCCCTGGCCAATAGGTAAGCACACTGATTACAGGGGGTTCAATTTCAGGAAAGAGGTCAATTTTCAATTTAAAGATGGCCACAGCACTCATGAGGATTAAGGCAGAAAACAGCATAAGGGTGGCTACCGGTCTTTTTACGCCAAATTCTGGTAGCTTCATGTCTCTTCTCCCACTATCTCCACTGCCAGACCTTCTTTCAGACGATTTTGTCCATAAGTTACTACTAACTCTCCTCTCTTAAGACCTTTAATTATTTCTACAAAATTGCCTTCAGATATACCTGTCTTAACATTTCTCATATGAGCGATTTTATCTTTATCAACCACAAACAAATAATACACTCCAGTAGCTGGCATCTTTTGTAAGGCATCTTTAGGTACAGCCAAGACCAGCTTTTTACCCAAAATTAAATTTACATGGGCAAACATACCTGCCTTTAATAGTCGTTTAGGATTTTGAATATGTATTTCTATAAGGGCAGTGCGGGTAGCAGGGTCAATTCTAGGATTAATGACTTTTACTTCTCCTTTAAAGACCTTATCTGGATAGGCATCTACTTTGATATAAGCAATCTGACCGATTTTTACATAAGGCAAATCTTTTTCATTTATAGCTACATTCACCTTTACTATGCTGTCATCGGTAATCCTTACTATGGGTTTTTTTATATCCATCATAGCCCCTTCATCTACATATCTGGCAGTAATAACGCCAGAGATAGGGGCGTAAATGGTATGGTCATGATAACGAATTTGCACTTCTTTTAAAGTGGCCTCTGCCTGTTTAATCTGAGCTAGGGCTGATTTTTTAGCTGCCAAAGTAGCATCATACTGAGCAGTGATATGGTCTAGTCTTTGTTTAGATACGGCCTTTTCATTATAGAGCCTTTTTATGCGTTTATAGTCTTTTTCTATACTTTTAAGATTTGCCTCTATTTGAGCCAGGTTTGCCCTAGCTGCATTCAAGGCGGCCTTTGCCTGATTTAATTTAGCCGTGATGGTTTCTTTTTCTATGACTCCCATTAGTTGTCCCTTTTTTACCCTATCACCTTTTTCTACCAATAATTTTTCTAAAATCTCCCCTGCAATTTTGGGATACACATTCACTTCTTGTTTTGGTTTTATATTGCCAATCAGATTCAGCTTCCAAGTCATCTGCCTATGTTGGACTTTGCTTACCTTCACTGGCACTTTAACCTCTAATTTTTTCTCCCTATGCTGGGAGCGTTGATAAAGCTTATAGACCTGATAGCTAACCCCTAGCCCAATTATTACTAAAATCAGCCCCACAAGTAGTTTTTTCATAAAATTTCCTCCAATTAGCTAATCATTCCTCAGGGACAATTGAACATTGATTGCCTTTCCTATGGCCCTTTCCAATTGTGCAATGGCTGTGTTATAACGATAGAGAGCTCCATAATAATTATTTTGTGCCTGAGTAAGCAGTGTTTGAGCATCCAAGACTTCAGTGGAAGTAGTAACCTGATTTTTATATTGTAAATCTGTGATACGGTAATTTTCTTTGGCCTGTCTTACAGAAATTCTGGCGGTCTCAATATTTTTCTCTGCCTCTTTCAGATTTAAATAGGCGGTTTTTACCTGTAGTCTGACCTGGTCTTTTATTCTATTCAATATCTTCTCTAAGGCATCTTTTTGCCACCTTAATTTTTTTACCTGGGCCTTTGTCTTTCCCCATTCAAAAAATGTCCACTTTGCCTGTAAAGTAAGATAGAATTGATCAGGATTTTGGTAACCATTTCCATCCACATTGGGATGATTACCAATCCGCTCATATTTTCCTACCATAGCTAGTTGAGGGTAATATTGAGACTTAGCCATCTTGACTTGGGCCTCCATCTGCTCCAACTGTTTGGCAATTTGCTTTAGTTCAGGCCTTTCTTTAATGGCTATTTTTAGGGCATAGTTGAGATTCAACTTTAAAGGCTGATAGTTCAATATATCTTTGATTTTAGTGGGGTGATTGACATCCAGACGCAAAATAATATTAAAGTTAGAGATGGCGGTTTGTAAGTTGTTTTTTGCCCTGACTAAGTCCTGTCTGGCATTGGCAAGTGCCACCTTTGACTTAAGTAAGTCATTCATAGGAATGATACCAGCATCATATAAGGCCTGGGCATCTTTAAGGTGGGCTTCTAGATTTTTTACTGCTATTTCTGCTACTTCTTTGTATTTCTCTGACAAAAGCACCTGAAAATAAGCTACCTTTACCTGTTTTATGACCTCTTGCTCAGCCTCTATCCTTTCTAAGTGAGCTATATCTACACCCAATTTGCTCAATTTATACTGACTGCTTAGATAAAAACCGGTAAAAATAGGTTGACTAAATTGAATGTCCCAGGTGTAATTATTCTCTGGACCCATTATAATATGAGGTTTTCCAGGCATTTCTCTAAAGATGGCATAAGGTGAATCTTTTAACCTGGTGTAAGAATAACTGGTCTCCAATTTGGGTAAAAATTCACTTCTGGCCACCTTTACCCCTTCTTTAGCAGCCTTAATTTGGACCAGTTTTTCTTGAATGAGCAAGTTGTTTTTCAAGGCCATATCAAGACTGGTTTTTAAATCCAGCATTTCAGCATGAACTAAAAAGGGGAAAAGCACACCCAAAACAAGGCTTATCATAAATTTTTTTATCATTGCCCTCTCCTTTGTTATATTTTTCCCTTTAGGCCATAAAAGAGAAAATCCAAAATTATGGGTAGTTTTGAAGTCAATTGAACCTCCTCTTCTGACTTTATCCACTCGTGAATAAGGGCCTGGATCATTCCACTAATTAAAACAGCCATTTCTTTAGGAGGAAATCTTTTAAACTCCCCTTGGGAAATGCCTTCCTCTATAATCTGAGCTAATGTAGATAGTCCTTCCTGATATTTTTCATCTATTTTTTTACCCAATTCTTCTCTAAGTAAAACAACTATATTTTGTCTATGTAAGGCATAAATCCTGAAGAAATCACGATTTTTTTGGAAAAATTTTAGTTTTACCTGGATAATAGCCTTAATTTTCTCTAGTGGGGTTTGCGCCTCCTCTATGGCTTGTTTAATAAGCTTCAATAACAAATCTATCTTTTCATGAAGTAAGGTAAGGTAAATTTTATCTTTACTCTTAAAAAAACGATAAATGGTGGCCATACCAAATTCTGATGCCTTGGCAATTTCAGCCATGGTAGTTTGATGGTAGCCTTTTTGCGCAAATAAACGCTCAGCCACATTCAAGATATACTGCCGCCGCCAGCGTCTTTCTTGCTCCCGCCGCCCTAACAAATCTTTAGAATTTAAATTTTCCATTTGGAATTTTTTTTCTAAAATAGAATAATAATTCTGAAATGTCAATACTTTTATTCTTGGACATTGCCAAAATTTAGGCGTTAATCTTTAAAAACATTCCTGTCTGCCGACAGGCAGGGATGAATTAAGGATTTTTGGCGTTCAATAAGTGGAATAAGAAAAAAGCACACTTTCTCTTTCCTTGATAAATAGGTAATAGTAATACTTCAAGATTAACTTCACCAACCTATTTATAGCTTAGCAGATTGCTCCGTTAAGCCATCAAGACCAAGCCCTTCCATGGTGGCTTTCGCCAGTCTTGATGGCACTCCGCAATCTGCTTTTTAAAAAGTATAGTTGGTTGAAGGGAAAAAGTTTTTTCTTTAAGGGACTATTTATCTGTCAAGGAGGAGCGCAGCGAGCTGCGGAATGCAGGCGAGCGAGCACTCCTTGACAGCCCCAGCTCTAAATAAAATATTTGTATGGTTGCGGTCAGTTTTTTGACCGCAACCCTTAAAAAATGTTTTTTTATAATGTTATGGCTTAAAATTAAAAACAATTTTATACTATGCGTAAGGTCAGTTACTA
>Ga0190305_1000232_pt1 | contig 14724 bp, 10 predicted proteins | sample 48700723_MG_FD_161678 | JGI IMG/M metagenome (GOLD analysis project Ga0190305, IMG submission 161678) | Hydrothermal vent sediment bacterial communities from Southern Trench, Guaymas Basin, Mexico - 4870-07-2-3_MG | ecosystem: Environmental > Aquatic > Marine > Hydrothermal vents > Sediment ... | reverse complement strand
CAAATATAGTTTACGCCGGGACCGAAAACAAGGTTTTTAAAAGCACAAACGGCGGGACAGACTGGACGGCGACCAATGGGGTTCCCCAGGGCACACAGGTTCTGGCCCTAGCCATCAATCCTCAATTGCCTAACGTCCTCTACGCTGGAACCTTTGGGGCCGGGGTCTATAAAAGCACCGATAGCGGTGACAACTGGACGGCAGTGAATAGTGGGCTAGATAACCTCTATGTCTATGATCTAGCCATCGATCCCACCTCGCCTGATACCATTTACGCAGGCACCGCTAACAAGGTCTATAGGAGCACCGATGGGGGCAACAACTGGGCTTTGGCTAGCAATGGTTTGCCGGGCGTCGCTATCCGTGCCTTAGCTATCGATTCGACCATGCCTTCCGTTCTCTATGCGGGCGCTCACAATCAGGGAGTGTACCGCAGCCCAAATGGTGGAGGAAGTTGGGGGGCATTCAACAATGGATTAGGGAACCTGCAGATTCGGGCTCTGACCGTCGGCTCCGGCAATCCCCTGCCCATTTACGCCGGGACCGAAGGCGACGGCGTATGGCAGTACAGCTTAGTGTTCGGGTACAAGATCTGCCTGCCCTTCATCGCGAAGAACTACCTTCCGCCTGCACCACCCGCAGCTAAGTATGCCGTAGTAATAGGAGTGGCTGATTACCAGCACATTGACGATCTCGATTACACCGACGACGATGCCCAAGATATATACAACACCCTGATCAACAACTGCGGCTTTCAGCCATCCGATATTAGCCTGCTGATCGATTCGACTGCGACGAAATCGGGCATTCAAAACGCCATCACTAACTGGCTGGCTTCAAGGGAAGGCCCCGATGATTTGGTGGTGATCTTTTTCAGCGGACATGGTGGCAGTGGCCCTGATGTGCCTCCACTAGGCGATGAAGTAGATGGATATGATGAGTACATCTCCCCATACGATGCCTTAACCTATTCCTGGACCAACGATATAGCTGATGACGAGTTCAACGCCTGGCTAAGTACACTCGATTCAACCAAGGTTGTGGTGCTCATTGACTCCTGTCACAGCGGGGGGATGATCATGGGGGCGAAAGGTATCACTAAAGTAGGGAGCGGAAAGGTGGCCGTTGGAGACGGCTTTGCCAAGGACATCGACAAGGCTGGACGCGTGGTCTTAACCGCATCTGATGATGACCAAGATAGCTTCGGGTTTGGTGCGCTTCAGAATGGTGTTTTCACCTATTACTTGGTTGAGGGATTACAAACACCGGCAGCCGATACTAATGGCAATGGTTGGGTATCGGCGGAGGAAGCGTATAGCTATTTGCGAGACCGGGTGGACAATTATGTTCTAACTCACGTCCCGTATCCTGATAACAACGACGGTGAAGGTCAGGATGCACAGCTATACGATGGGGTGCCTGGCGAGGTTGACCTTTCGACGCCATCAGTAGGGCCTGTACTTCTCTACGAAGACAACTTCAGCGATCCTAACAGTGGGTGGCCTATTTATGAAGATGCAAACGTGAAATATGAATACCTAGACGGCGAATATCGCATCCTGGTGAAAGACAGCCACAGGTGGGCGGCGGCTTCAGCACCAGGTGTGAAATTCTCTGACTTCACCTTGGAAGCAGATGGCAGGCATGCCACAGGAGCTTATGGTTCTTATGGCCTAGTATTCGGGATTACTGATGGGTGGGAAGGATTCTATACATTTGAGGTAAACGCAGATAGAGAATATAGCATCTGGAAGTACACCGCTGATGATGGCTGGCAAGCTCTGAAGGACTGGACATATTCGTCCTACATCAAGGGAGGCCGGACTGCGAATCACCTAAAAGTGATCCGCGACAGCTCTAGGATAGAAGCTTATGTAAATGGACATTACCTAACCGCCGTCACGGATAACTCCTTCATCGGCTCGTTGAGAGTTGGTCTCGTCGCTCAGGCTTACAACGTGCCGAACGTGGATGCCCGCTTTGATAACTTCAAGGTGTTTTCAGTGGGGGGCAGCACTGCTGGGGCGGAGGAAACAGCAGGCGGAGCCGATTTCGATACTCGCCCCGAAGGAAGTGATGCCAGGTAATCTGGATGACTTCCGCCAACTAAAACGGCCAAGAAGGACAGGGCCTATTCGCCCGAAGCGGCAGGCCCTGAATTATTTCGGGTCTGGCCAAAAGTGAGGCGTGGTGATTACCCATAACTTAATTGTCAAGTAGAAGCGGCTCTGCCCTTGGGGTATAATTAGTTTGCAGAAACCACTTCCCAGGAGGGCAGAGCCATGAAAAGTATAGCAGAAATTCTGGAGGATTTCAAGCAAATGAGCTCCTCCCTCAAAGCTGCATTAGACAAATTCATAGCCCCCTTCGCCTCCATCTTGCCGGATGCCCGCTATCGAAAGACCCTGCACCAGTTTGTCCCTGCCATCCTGGCAGCCCGCTCCCCCCAACCTGCCAGGGCTGCCGCCTACGCCCCCGACCCCCCTGCCAATACCTGGGCGCTGGCAAAGCGCTTCTTCTCCCTCCTCCACACCCCTTCCTTCTCCCACCAGGATTGGCTTGAAGTGTTTTACACCGATGGCCGTCAGGTTGTAGAGACGATGGATGCTCCTTACGTTCTGGTAGCCCTGGACACCGTAAACTTTGAGAAGCCCTATGCCCGCAAGATGGAGGGGATAAGCAAGATTCGCAAGGCCACTCCCCCAGGCTCCCTGCCCCGGCAGGCTCCTCGCATCACCTGGGGATATCCGGCCATCTTCGGCTTTATCCTCAACGCCCCTCAACCGGCCATAGTTTACCACCGCCTCTTCTCCTACACCAGCCCCGACTTCATCAGCCAGCCCATGGAATGGATGAAGGCTTTCCAAACCATTCGCCAGGTGCTGTCGGATTGGAAGGTGTGCGTGGTGGCCGATGCCGAGGCCGATGACAAGAAGCTATGGCAAGGGGCGAGGGAGTGCAAGCTGGAGTTCATCTTCAGGGCAGCCAGTGTTCGCCACATTCGGGTATGGAACGAGCGCCTCCATCGTTGGGAGGACGAGGAGCTCCAGAGCCTCTCCGAAGTCATGGCCGGGCGTTACACCTTTCGGGTCGAGTTTAATCATGCCGGAAGGAAGATTCCGGCAAGGGTAACCTTGGATTGGTTCCGCTTTAGGCTCCCTGATGAGGGCAGAAGTCACTGGGCTGTAGTGGCGGAGACGGTGGTGATGAAGGAAGATGTCCCCGAAGATGCCTGGCTTCCTCCCCGCCACCTGGTGCTGGTCACCAACCGTCCTGTGCGTGGCAAAAGGGCAGCGCAAAGGGTCTATGAGGATTGGTGTCAGAGAGGGCGCATTGAACCCTTCTACCGCTTTATTCAGGAAGACGGTGTGGAGGTGGAAAGGTTTCTGGTTCGGAGGCTGGAGAGGATAAGGCGAATGGTGCTTTTGGTTCTGATGGGCGCCTTGTTCATCTTGCGCCTGGAATCCCTCTGGCCTGAGGTGATGATACAATGGATCAGACGCTTGGCCTCCAGCACCGGTGGCACCGAGCTTGATCGGGGAGGGCCTTATCTCTTGCTGGAGGGGGTAAGGCGTGTATTGGGAACCTTCTCCCTCCTCCAATGGATGGCTAAAGTGCCGCCTCCAATCCCTGCCCTCCCAGGCCCAACTTGACACCCCACTTATGGGTAATCACCACTAAAGTTAGCCTTGCCCCATCCTGACTCTATTATACCAGAGTGCCTGCTATTAGTTTAACATACTTTGGGTAAAGTCAAGAGTGAATGCAGTTCCTTGACAGCTTTTCTTTTATCTGCTATAATTTAACAAAACTGTTGCCAATCATCTTGATGTACTTTGTGGGCTGGGCAAAGGAGGTGATGCGATTCGAAAGGTGAGCGGTTTTAGGGCCTTCGCTTTGTTCGGGAACGATGCACAGAAGGAGGAGAAAACAAGATGAAAACTGTGAGAATTTTGGGTTTGTTGGTTGTGGCTGCCATGCTCTTCGGGGCAGTGGCGAGCTGCAAGCCGGCGGCGACGCCTACTCCCGTGCCACCTACGCCCACGCCGGCGCCACCAACGCCTACCCCAGTACCTCCAACGCCCACGCCGGAAAAGTATGACCTGGGTGGCCGCGAGGTCAAAATCGCCGTCGAGAACGCCTACCCGCCCTTCAACTTCATTGACGAGAAAACGGGGAAAGGGGTGGGATGGGATTACGATGCAGGCAGGGCCATCTGTGAGGTGCTCAACTGCAAGCCTGTGTTCGTTGAGACGGCCTGGGAGGGCATTTTCGAAGCCGCTGCCGCCGGCGAGTTCGACGTGGCCTTCGACGGCATCACCTACACCGAGGAGCGGGATAAGGTGGTGGACTTCTCCGACCCCTACATGCTCTATGGGCAGGTGGTGCTGGTGCGGGCCGACGAGACCGAAATCACCGATAAGGACACCCTGGTGGCCCTCAAGGACAAGATCGTCGGCGTGCAGTTGGGCACCACCAACGAGAAGACAGCCATCGAGCTGGTGGGCGAGGAGAGGGTGCACAGCTTTGACACCTTCGACATGGCTGTGGTCGCCTTGATGGCCGGTGATGTGGACGCGGTCATCATTGACGACGTGGCCGCCTATGGCTTCATGGCTACCAATCCGGGCAAGCTGAAGATCGCCGGCGAGCGCTTCACCAGCGAGCAATTGGCCTTCGTCTTCAAGCCTGGCAGCGAGCTCATCGAGCCCTTTAACTACGCCCTCAAGGTGCTCAAGGAGAACGGCACTCTCGATAAGCTCTACAAGAAGTGGTTCATCGAGTTCAAGCCGGCGGTGGCTGAGAAGGCGCCTTTGATCATCGGCACCACGGACAAGGTTACCGACCTCGACCCGGCTCAGACCTATGATTTCCACACCTGGGAGATCTTCTACAACACCGCTGAGGGGCTGCTCACCTACAAGCCGGGGACGACTGAGCTGAAGCCTGGTCTGGCTGCAGAGTGGCCCGAGGTGAGCGAAGACGGGAAGGAATGGACCTTCAAACTCCGGCCAGGGATGAAGTTCCCCGATGGCACACCTGTGGATGCCAAGGCCGTCAAGTGGTCGCTGGATAGGGTGATCCGTCTCCAGGGTGACCCCAACTGGCTGGTAAGCGCCTTCGTCGACCACGTAGAGGTGGTGGATGACCTCACCGTTAAGATCGTCCTTAAGAAAGCCGTGGGCTTCTTCCCCTACCTGACGGCAGTTACCCCCTGGTTCCCCGTCAGCCCCAACTGCTACTCCGAGGACAAGTTCGATGAGGACAGCACCTGCGGAGGGCATGGTCCATACAGGATCAAGAAGTGGGAGCGGGATGTGGAGATGGAACTAGAGGCTAACCCCGACTACCACGGCGAGCCACCTAAGTGGCCCTCGATCATCGTCAAGTACTTCGCCGATGCCACTACCATGCGCCTGGCCTTGGAGAACGGAGAGATTGACGTAGCCTGGAAGACCCTCCTACCCACGGATTACCAGGACCTGGCGAAGAACCCGAACTTCAACGTCATCGAGGGACCTGGGGCCTACATCCGCTACATCTGTATCAACCCCACCCACAAGCCCTTCGACGACCTCCGGGTCAAGCAGGCCATCGCCTACGCCATTGACCGGGAGGCCATCACCGAGAAGGTCTTCCTGGGGACCCACAAGCCTCTGTACAGCATGGTGCCTATGGGCATGACCGGCCACATTGACGCCTTCCCCAAGCGCGACTTGGAGAAAGCCAAGGCGCTCCTGAAGGAGGCTGGCTTCAGCGAGGATAAGCCGCTGGAGATGGACCTCTGGTGGACGCCAACCCACTACGGGGACACGGAGAAAGACGTGGCGGCGGTGATGAAGGATGCCCTGGAAGAGACTGGAATGATCAAGGTAAACCTGCAGAGCGCCGAGTGGGCCACGTACGTCGACTACATGGGCGCCGGCACCATGCCCGTCTTCCTGCTGGGTTGGTATCCGGACTACTTGGATCCCGACAACTACACCTGGCCCTTCGCCCAATCCGAGGCCTCCGCTGACTTGGGAATCTTCTATAGCAACCCCAAGATGGACGAGCTTTTGGAGGCAGCCCAGACGGAGACGGACATGGATAAGCGCATTGAGCTTTACAAGCAAATCCAGGAACTTTGGGCCACGGAGTGCCCCACCATCCCCTTCACCCAGGGTTCGCTCTACGTGGTCACTCAAAAGAACGTCACCGGCGTCACCCTGGCTCCTTACATGCTATTCCCCTACTTCCTGCTCTCCAAATAGCGGTCGAGTAGGGACCTTCTGCTCCGTAGGAGTGTATAATATAGGGGGATGCGGTTCTGGGAGGGGTTTTGGCGGCCTGGGAGCGTCAAAACCCCTCCCCCCTTGCACGAGGTCTTAAAGGATGTCATCTCTGCGAGCCTATATCATAGTTCGTACCCTGTTGACCATTCCCATGGTCCTCGTCCTGGTTACCCTGGTCTTCGTTATCCTGAGAGTCATGCCAGGTGACCCAGTGCGAGCGATCATGAGGCCTGGGGCCCCTCAAGAGTATATCAACGAGATAAAGCATAATTTGGGGCTCGACAGGCCTTTGTTCTTCAACTTTCGGGGCAGCTCCGCAGTGGTGATCCCCGAAACTGTGGTTTTGAGGACAGGCCCCAGCGACGACGAAGAGATGGTGATGTTAGTGGAGAAGGGGGCGGAGCTGGCCATTACCGATAGGGTCAAGACTCCACAGGGGGATTGGCTGCGGCTAGCCACAAAGCCGGGCTTCGAAGGATGGGTCACACCGAAGAAAGTTGATTGGCTAAGGCGGGTGAGTTTTCACTTCAGCCCCCTCAAAAGTGAAGAGAAGCCAGGTGGAGAGTGGGTGCGGATACGCATCGAGTCCTTCGGATTGGAAGGGTGGGCTCCTGCAGAGCATTTTCAAATCAAAGTCAATATCTTCGACAGTCAATATTTCAATTATCTTCTCAGTCTGCTTCGCCTTGATTTGGGCACCTCCATTGCGCCTGTGAGGGGGAGGCCGGTAGCCACTGATTTGAAGGATAAATTTCCTGCTACCCTTGAGCTCAGCATTTTTTCTATGATCGTGACCGTTATTATCGGGGTATCCACCGGGGCTTATGCGGCCCATAAGCGTAGGAGCATCGCTGATTATGGCCTTAGAATATATTCTATTGTCATCTACGCCCTACCCGTTTTCTGGCTGGGCTTGATGCTTCAATTGATCTTCGGGGTCTATCTCGGCTGGTTCCCTGTCGCGGGGCGGATAGGCACTCGCCTGGCTCCGCACAAGATTACGGGGCTCTTTGTTCTGGACAGCATCCTGACTCATAATTGGGCAAGCCTCAAGAGCGCTTTGGAGCATCTTGCGCTCCCTTCTTTCACGCTAGGACTGTACCTCTCAGGCGTCTTCACCCGCCTCACCAGAGCCAACATGCTGGATGTTCTGCGCCAGGATTTTATCACCGCCGCCAGGGCAAGGGGCATTCCGGAGAGGATCGTCGTGTACAAGCACGCTTTGAAGAATGCTTTCATCCCCATTCTCACCATGCTGGGCTTGCAATTCGCTCTGCTTCTGGGCGGGGCTGTGCTCACCGAGACCACTTTTTCCTGGCCTGGGATGGGACGTTTCCTGGTGGAGAGGATCACTTACCGAGACTTCCCCTCCATTCAGGGGGGAGTGGTCTTCTTCGCCCTTTTGGTGGCTGCCGTTAGCCTGATAGTGGATGTCATTTATGCCTATCTGGATCCTCGGATTCGATATTAGTTTGAACCTCCGTTGGTTTTGAGGGAGGGCGATAGGGGTTGGCATATGGAAGGAACGCTGGAATATAGGCCAGGGCTTCTTGCCCGTTTCTTCAGGGGTGCCAGGTGGTACGGTGCCGAATGGTATATCACCGTGGCCGGGGCTTTCATCTTGATCGCCGTGGTCATCGTCACCCTGCTGGCTCCTCACATAGCTCCTTATGACCCCATAAAGTTCGTGGGCAAGCCTTTTACTAGACCGAACAGTCAGTTCCTCATGGGCACCGACAATCTGGGCCGCGATGTCTTCAGCCGAGTGGTGTACGGAGCCCGAGTGGTGTTAATCATCGCTTTGCTATCCTCGGTCTTCTCGGCGCTGGTAGGCGTGCCCCTTGGCCTTCTCTCCGGCTTCATCGGCGGTGCAGTGGATAGGGTCCTCTCCCTGATCATGGATAGCATCTACTCTTTCCCAAGCCTTATCCTGGCCATCGCCATAGCCGCCATGTTGGGGCCTGGGATCATCAATATCGCCATCTCCATCGCGGTGGTTTATATCCCTACCTACTTCCGGATGGTCAGGGGGCAGACCCTCTCGGTGAAAGAGGAGCTTTACGTGGAGGCTGCCAGGAGCCTGGGGGCTCGTGCGGCCACCATCCTACGCTTGTACGTCTTTCCCAACGTGATTCCATCCGTGGTGGTGGTCTTCTCGCTCAATATCGCCGATGCCATTCTCACCGAGGCTGGGTTGAGCTTCCTAGGCCTGGGTCTTCCCCCACCCACACCGGACTGGGGATTCGACCTCAGTGCGGGTAGAGCCTACCTGCCCGGAGGATACTGGTGGATCATCACCTTCCCAGGGATGATGATCGCCCTGGTAGCCCTGGGGTTCAGCATGCTGGGCGAGGGCCTGAACGAGATTTTGAATCCGCGCCTGACGGAGGCATAGTAGCAAATTCCGATGACTAATGGCCAAATTCCAAGCGAGGCAGAAGCCTTGCTTCAGATCAAAGATCTAGAGGTTCACTACGCCACCCGAATGGGGATAGTGAAGGCTGTGGATCGAGTGAGCCTCGAAGTGCGCCGCGGCGAAGTGCTGGGTTTAGTCGGCGAGTCGGGCTGTGGCAAGTCCACGCTGGGCATGGCCCTACTGCGGCTGGTGCCGCCGCCGGGCAAGATCGTGGGCGGGCAGATCATTTTCGATGGCCAGGACCTTCTAGCGCTGAGCGAGACGGAGATGCGCAAGCTGCGGGGGCGCCGCATCTCAATGATTTTCCAGGACCCGATGACCTGCCTCAACCCTCTGCAGCGCATTGACGACCACATTATCGAGGCCATCCGGGTTCACGAAAAGGGGGTGAGTCGGCGAGCTGCCTGGGAGCGGGCTGCTGAGCTAGTAGACAAGCTGGGCATTACCTCGGATCGGCTCAGCGATTACCCCCATCAACTAAGCGGTGGGATGCGTCAGCGGGTCATGATCGGCCTGGCCCTGGCCCTTAACGCCGACCTGATCATCGCCGACGAGCCCACCACTTCCCTGGATGTTATTGTCGAAGCCCAGATTCTCGAGCTCCTCAAGGAGTTGAGAAGGGCCTACAATCTGACCCTGATCCTTATCACCCACAACCTGGGCGTCGTGGCTGAATTGGCCGACCGGGTGGCGGTGATGTACGCGGGCAAGTTGGTGGAGGTGGCTGATTCTGTGCCTCTCTATGATGAGCCTTTGCATCCTTACACCCAGGGCCTGTTGAAATCTATCCCTAGCATCAGTCTGGATAAGCGGGAATTGAAGGTCATGCCCGGCTCGCCTCCTGATCTTATCAACCCACCACCGGGTTGTCGTTTCCATCCCCGCTGTCCCTACGCAATGAAGGAGTGTTCCGAACTGGAGCCGCCGATGAAAGAGGTAAGGCCTAATCGCTGGGTGGCTTGCTTACGCTATTAGAAAGGCGGAAAAAATGGCGAAAAAGCTCTATCGGTCGCGAAAAGATCGGATAGTGGCGGGGGTGTGCGGAGGATTGGCGGAGTATTTCGGTTTGGATCCAACCCTGGTACGCATTATTATGGCTGCTTTATCTTTAGGTGGTGGTTTTGGGTTGGTCTTTTACATCCTCGCTTGGCTGTTTATTCCTGAGGCTCCTGAGGGATAATCACTGCGTTGGTGAACGAGGAGCCGAATTGATCGTTTTATGAATTCGGGCGATCTCCCTTGCCCTTAGCAGAGAGTGGCTGTCCCTTGCCGGAAGGGTTGTGAAAGAGATCAAGGAAATGGCTGAAAACCTGGTCGAAGTGCGGGGCCTCAAAAAGTGGTTCCCCGTTCAGAAGAGTTTTATTGAGACCTTTCTTGCTAGAAGGGTGGATTACGTCCGGGCTGTGGATGGCATTGACTTCGAAATCAAGCGGGGCGAAGTCTTTGGCCTGGCAGGGGAAAGCGGCAGTGGCAAGACTACCACGGGCCGTCTAATTCTACGCCTGGTCGAGCCTACCGAGGGCCAAATCACCTTCGACGGGATGGACATCTTATCCCTGGACAGCAAGGCGATGCACGCCCTGCGCCGGCGAATGCAGATCATCTTCCAAGACCCCTATGCCTCGCTTAATCCCAGGATGAAGATCGGGGAGGGGATAGGGCACGGTCTGGAGATCCACGGCATAGCCAAGGGTAAGCTTAAAAGGCAGATGGTACTGGAAATGATGGAGCGGGTCGGCTTGACCCCCGCGGCGGTGCTCTATGATAAATATCCTCATCAGCTCAGCGGCGGCCAGCGGCAGAGGGCCGTCATCGCCCGAGCCCTGATCCTGCACCCCGATCTGGTTGTAGCCGACGAGCCCATTGCTATGGCGGACGTCTCGGTCAAAGCCCTTCTCCTGGAATTAATGTTGGAGTTAAAGCGGGAATTCAATCTCACGTATCTCTACATTACCCACGATTTGGCCACGGCTAAATATATCTGTAACCGCATCGCCATCATGTATTTGGGCAAGATCGTCGAATTGGGCTCGCTGTATGAGGTCTATAGCCATCCTCTACATCCGTATACCGAGGCCCTGCTCTCCGCTGTGCCAGTGCCCGATCCCCGGGCCCAACGAAGAAAGGTTCTGCCTAAAGGCGAGATTCCTAATCCTATCAATCCACCCTCTGGCTGCCGTTTCCATCCCCGTTGTCCGTATGCCAAAGAGGTGTGCGGCATCGAAGAACCCAGACTTGTCGAAGTTGGGACCGATCACCTGGTGGCATGCCATTTGAGGGTTTAGGTCAAATATCCTTGGCCAAGGAGGAAGTTGAGATATGGCTACCGAAGCTGAAAGGGTAAGAGCAGGAAGGTTATTACCTATTCCTTTGGAAAAAGTGCCCTGGTGGGGATTGATTCTGGTTGTATTGGGGCTGCTTGCCGTCTACTCCATGTTCACCTCGGAAATCTACCGGGATACTTTTGCCTTTCTTCGCGATGGGCTTAAGCTCACCATTCTCATAACCGTTGTTTCCTTCTCCCTCGCCTTAGTGCTAGGGTTGATAGCGGGATTAGGGCGGGTGTCGAAGAACCTGCTTTTCTACACCATCTCAACCCTTTACGTCGAGGTGGTCAGGGGCATCCCCATCCTTGTCCAGCTCATCTACGTAGCCTTTGTCCTTGTTCCTATGGGCATCCACTTGCTAAACGGCCTGGGAGGGTTTATATTAAAATGCCAGATGTCCTGGCAGCCCCTTACCCGATTGGCGCTTTCTCTCAAAAGCCTGGATATCAAGAACGTCAACATGGTCGTGAGAGGTATGTTAGGCATGACCATCGCCTACGGCGCTTTCGAGGCGGAAGTTTTCCGAGCCGGTATCCAGTCCATTGAGAAAGGGCAGATGGAGGCGGCGCGTTCCCTAGGGATGACCTATTTCCAAGCTATGCGCTACATCATCCTGCCCCAAGCTATCAGGAGGATCCTGCCTCCTTTGGGCAACGATTTTATTGCCATGCTGAAGGACTCGTCTTTGTTGTCGGCTCTGGCCGTGAGGGAATTGACCCAACTGGGCAAGCTTAATCGCGCTCGAACCTTCCGCACATTTGAAACCTGGAACACAGTGGCTTTGCTCTATTTGATGATGACTCTCCTACTGTCCTTGCTGGTGAAGGTCATGGAGAGGAGGATGTCCATTGAGCGTAAATGATAACATAATTCAGGTTTATGACGTTCATAAGAGCTTTGGCCGCGTCAGGGCCCTGCGAGGTGTCACCTTTAACGTAAGAAGGGGCGAGGTGGTGGTTATCATCGGCCCCTCAGGCTCTGGCAAGAGCACACTCCTCCGCTGCATCAATCATCTGGAGAAGCCGGACCGGGGACGCATCATCGTGGACGGCATCCCCGTGACCGATGAGAAGGTTAACATTGATAAGGTGCGGGAGGAAGTGGGCATGGTGTTTCAGTTATTCAACCTCTTCCCCCACCTGACGGTCCTGGAGAATATCACTTTAGCCCAGCGGATAGTGCGCAGGCGCTCGCGGGAGGAGGCGGAGCGCATCGCCCACGACCTCCTGGCCAAGGTGGGCATCCCCGAGAAGGCCGACGCCTATCCCCACCAGCTCTCCGGGGGGCAGAAGCAGCGAGTGGCCATCGCTCGCGCCTTGGCCATGCAGCCCAAAATCATGATGTTTGACGAGCCGACCAGCGCCCTCGACCCGGAGATGATCCAGGAAGTGCTGGATGTGATGATGGACCTGGCGAGGGAGGGCATGACCATGCTCGTCGTCTCCCACGAGATAGGTTTCGTCAAGGCCGCGGCCGACCGAGTCATCTTCCTGGACGCAGGCCAGATCATCGAGGAGGCCCCTCCACAGGAGTTCTTCACTGCCCCTAAACATGAGCGAACCAAACTTTTCCTGAGCAAAATACTCCACTAACAGTGCATCGCGGGGGTGTAGTATGGGCTTCAGCCCGGCCTGAAAGGCGCCCAAGCGCCCGCCATGAACAGCCGTTGTCATCCACACTGCCGAACCTCCCGCAGGTTGCCAAGCCTGCGGGAGGTTTTGTGAGGGAGAACGATGCTCGGATTGCAAGATATCGTGGCCGCCCGCCGGAATCTGAAGGGCCTGGTCAGAAGGACGCCCCTCCGCCATTCTTTTCTCCTCAGCCGGAGGGCGAGGTGCGAACTTTATCTTAAACTGGAGAACTTGCAGCACACCGGCGCCTTCAAGGTGCGGGGGGCCATCAACAAGATGGCCAGCCTTTCGGCCGACGAGAGAGCCAAAGGGGTGGTGGCCGCCTCCTCGGGCAACTTCGCCCTGGGGGTGGCCTATGCCGCCCGCGCCCTAGGAGGAGTGCCGGTGAGCCTGTTCATGCCCGTCAACACCCCTCTCTCCAAACTGGATAAGCTTCAGGAATTCGAGGTGAAAATTTTCCTCCGCGGCGCGGATTACGAGGAGGCCCACGACGCATCGGTGGCCTTCCAGCGGGAGCACGGCGGGACCTACATGCACACCTACGATGACCCTGTCGTCGTGGCCGGCCAGGGCACCATCGGCCTGGAGATAATGGAGGACCTGCCCCAGGCCGAGGCCATCGTGGTGCCCATCGGCGGCGGGGGGCTCATCGCCGGCATCGCCACGGCGGCCAAGGCCATGAATCCGAGGATAAAGATCATCGGCGTGCAACCTGAGGCCTCGCCGGCGGCCTATCTGTCGCTCAAGGAGGGGCGCTGCTACGAAAGATACGAGGCCGCCCCCACCATCTGCGAGGGCCTGGCCGGCGGCTTCGGCATCGTGCCCTTCCGGATAGCCAAAGACCTCATTGACGAGGTGGTGCTGGTGAGCGAGGAGGAGACCAGGGCGGCCATCTTCGCCCTGCTGGAGGCGGAGCAGTTGGTGGTGGAAGGCTCCGGCGCCGTGGGAGTGGCCGCCCTGCTCTTCGACAAGGTGGACCTCAAGGGCCGGAAAGTGGTGGCGGTGATCTCGGGCGGGAACATTGACGCCGATTTGCTGTTCGAGATAATGGGAGAATGCCTGCAAAAGCAGCAACATCGAACCTCCCGCAGGTTTTCGGACCTGCGGGAGGTTTAATGGAGGAGAGCGATGAAGGCTTTGATCCTGGGGGCGGGGATGCAGGGGAGCGCCGTGGCCTTCGATCTGGTCCGCAGCGAGGGGGTGGAGGAGGTCCTCCTCGCCGACGCCGACCTCCGCAAAGTCGAGAAGGCCGCCGCGTGGCTCCGCTCACGAAAGGCGAGGGCCGGGCAGCTCGATGTGGCCGACCGCGAGCGCCTGGTGGAGGCCATGAGGGGCTTCGACGTCGTCATCAGCGCCGTGCCCTATTTTTACAATCTGGACATTGCCAGGGCCGCCGTCGAGGCAGGGGTGAACATGTGCGACCTGGGCGGCAACACCGACATCGTCCTGCGGGAGCTGGAGCTGGACGAGGCCGCCCGTCGAGCCGGCATCAGCATCGTGCCCGACTGTGGCCTGGCGCCGGGCATGACCAACGTCCTCGCCGCCTCGGGCATCGGCAAGCTCGACAGGGCCGAGGAGGTGCGCATCAGGGTGGGGGGCCTGCCCCAGACGCCCAGGCCGCCTTTGGATTACAAACTGGTGTTCTCCATCCACGGGTTGATAAACGAGTACGTGGGGCAGGCGGCGGTGCTGCGAGAGGGGAAAATCGCCTGGGTGGAGGCCCTCACCGGGCTGGAGGAGCTGGAGTTTCCGGAGCCGGTGGGCAGGTGCGAAGCTTTCCACACCGCTGGCGGCTCCTCCACCCTGCCCTGGACCTACCGGGGACAGGTGAGGGAGCTGAATTACAAGACCGTCCGCTACCCCGGACACTGCGCCAAGGTCAAGGCCATGCGCGACCTGGGCCTCTTCGACGATCAGCCGGTGCGGGTGGGGGATTGCGAGGTGAAGCCAAGGGAACTCTTTGCCATCCTCGCCAGCTCGCGCTTGGATTTTCCTGAGGACAGGGATTTGGTGGTGCTGCGGGTCGTGGTCAAGGGAGAGAGGGACGGCGAGAGGATGGAGATAACCTACCAGAT
>Ga0190305_1000229_pt1 | contig 14757 bp, 16 predicted proteins | sample 48700723_MG_FD_161678 | JGI IMG/M metagenome (GOLD analysis project Ga0190305, IMG submission 161678) | Hydrothermal vent sediment bacterial communities from Southern Trench, Guaymas Basin, Mexico - 4870-07-2-3_MG | ecosystem: Environmental > Aquatic > Marine > Hydrothermal vents > Sediment ... | reverse complement strand
AGAATCTACTATGATGAGCCTCGTTCTCTGGCTGGTGTTATTCCGCAAATCCCAGAGCTTGACGTGGAACCTGAATCTGCAGACGCCTACTTAAGCGGCTACGAAACTATAGTTGCAACTCCAGAAACGATAGCTGAAATCCAACCGTGCAACTATTGGAACCCGACGGCTATGGGAGCTGAACCCGTGTGGGAGCTTGGCGACTATGGTCAAGATACGTTGGTGGTAATTATCGATACTGGCTTGTGGGCAGGCCACTTCTTGTTTGCTGGCACTTCTATAATCGGCGGTGTTGACCTTAGCCCAGACGTCGGCACAGAATATGAAGGATGGAACAGAACTGATAACCATTGGCACGGGACTCACGTGGCTGGAATAATCGCAAGCACTGGCGGAATAATCGTGCCCGAAGACGACCTATTAGTTCAAAGCATTGAATTATACACTGGACAAGAATTGCCGTCTGCCGAGCCATATGGGTATCCCGGCTACAAAGTAATTTGGCTTTTAGGTATGGCACCTGCTGCTGACCTATTTTCCATCAAAGTGTTCCCGCACACCGGAGAGGGTGTTCCAGAATCCTACATCCTAGCAGGAATGGAATACGCGTTAAACATGAAACTTGAACAAGGATACGATGTTGATGTTATAAGCATGAGTCTTGGCGGACCAACAGTGTTTGATGGTAGAGACGTAGAAGACCAACTTGTTGATTACATAACCTCATATGGCATAACCGTTGTTGCCGCAGCTGGAAACGAAGGCCCAGCCCCAATGACTGTGGGTAGTCCAGGGTCTGCAAACACGGCAATAACCGTCGGAGCCGCTGCAACTCCTGTACAAACGCGAGTTTTCTGGGACCAGATTTATGAGACACTAGGAATAGGATATTACTTATTTACTAGCGAAACACCTCAAATCTACGCCTTTAGCAGCCGAGGACCAACATCAGATGGCCGCTTAAAGCCAACTTTAGCCGCTACAGGAATTTATGTAATGTCAGCTTACCATGACGAGGAAGACCCGCAGGCCATAGCGTGGGCTTCTGGCACTTCTATGGCTACTCCAGCCGTTTCAGGAGCCGTAGCACTGTTAAACACTTATGCAGAATCCTTCATTTCAGGCGCTACACCTGAAGATTACAAGCAAGCTCTTCAAAACGGCGCTGTTTGGCTCGAGGGCTACAACGAATACGACCAAGGAGCAGGCTTCCTGAACGCTTGGAACGCGCTGGTAGCCTTAGACAATGATCCTTCAATAGGTGATGTGGCAGAACCTCTGCCTCCGTGCGGTTGGCTTGAAGATATAAGCAATATACCCATCTTTAGTGCTGGAACCTACGAAACAGACATTATTGATTTGCAGCCAGGCCACAAGAAAGACTTCATATTCAGAGTAACCCACCTTACTGGTTCAATAGAATTGGAGATAACCAACGTAGAATTAGGCGAGGACATCGGCTTAAACAGTCTTGAAGTCTACATCCAAAGCGCCAAGAGAGCAACCTACGCGTACTTTATAGATAGCGCCAACGTTTGGGGTGACGCTTCATTCTTAATCACCGACTATGAAACAACCTGGTCAGGAGATGTATCCGGTGTTTACATGGATGATCTTACACGCTTGGCACCTATAGAACAAGGCTATGTTAAGATAGTTATAGAAAACGATTGGACAAGCTACGACAATATATCGTGCCACATAAAAATCAAAGTGAAACATCAAAGATGGCGACCAGGGTTCTACAAATATGTAATATTAACCGGCAAGCTTGCTGAAGGCGAAAACACGGGATGGATAGATATTAAAGTGCCAAAGAAGGCAGTGTCTGCAGAAATTACGCTTTACTGGTTAAGAGACTGGAGCGTGTATCCAACATCAGATCTTGACCTGTATGTTTACTGGGACGAAGGATACAACTTCGACGGTGTAACATTGAACTCGCCAGAACGTGTAATACTAGGAAACCCGACTACACTATCCGTACTTATAGACGGTTACTCAATATATGCTGGAAACGAACCCTACGTGCTAATCATCAAATTTACACTAAAATTCAGTGGGTTTGGAATACGCTAAAACGCAGACTAAAGCAGAATCCTTCCCCCATTTTTATGGTATAAAACCTTTAGAAATCTATTCCAATAATTATTTAAAGTTACTACCTGACTGACCCCATCGCTCTTTGAATTTAGAGCATCATACCAGTTATAGATTATGAAATCAAACAAAATAATTTTCAGAGAGAAAATTATAATAAACATTCTCATCCATAACCTTGAAGTGAAATCCCATGCAACGCGACACATTAGAAAATGCATTGTTCTCCATAACAATAAATCCCATGCTCAAACCATTAATTAGCTCCATCGACAAAAATTGTCCAAAAGATGGCAGTCTCCTCTTGAATTCGTTGAAAGATTTCTTAGGAGAACCTGTTCCTCTTTGTTCCACATGCCGACACATAAGCCGTAAAATAGCCAATCCATTTTATGAAATTGGCAGCCGTCTCTTACGTGCAGACAAGAATTTCATGCGCAACCAATTTTTAAACAATGAATACGGCGAGGCTTGGCTTCGCGGGTTCGGCTTAATGATGAAAGGTATAGAAAAATATGGCATACGCATACCCTTTGTGCCGGCTGGACCTTTTGAAATTGTTTGGAACTTTACCTATCAATGTAACCTTAGGTGTAAACATTGCTATGAAAATGCAGGAAACACTAAACGGAGGGAACTCTCAACCGAAGAAGCTAAGGAGGTTCTGGACATTCTTTCACACATTTCTGGTATAGGATTGCCCGCCCTTTCTTTCAGTGGAGGCGAACCCCTCGTTAGAAAAGACTTTTTTGAACTGGCTGCTTACGCGAGAAAACGTATAGGATACGTTAGCATAGCCTCAAACGGAACTTTAATCACAAAGGACAATGCAAAGAAAATAAAAGATGCAGGAATAGACTATGTGGAAATAAGTATTGATGGTGCTACGCCGCAAGTGCACAACGAGTTCAGAGGAGTTCCGGGTGCCTTCGAAAACGCTATGAGGGGTGTAAAAAACTGTGTTGAAGAAGGCATAGACACATGTATCGCAACGGTTCTGCACAAGGGTAACCTGGCGGAAACGGAGAAAATAATAGGCTTAGCTAAAGAGTTGGGCGTTAGATTTATGCATTTCAACTACATTCCAACTGGAAGAGCAAAAGCCTATGTAGAGTTAGACTTGACCCCTGAAGAGAGGCTTCATGTTCTAGAAACGATTGGAACAGAAATAATTGGATTGTATTTGCAAGCAAAAGAGGAAGAAGTAAAATATGGAAAATCTAATGTGAAGGTCGACAGATTTTTCAGCACTTGCCCTCAATATGCTAGCGTAACAAAAGAGCTTTCACAAAAGTTTGGAGAAAAATTCATGGTGGAAGCTCACTACGCCGCAAAAAAGGGCGTGGAAAATGTTGCAAACTTTCTAGGCGGATGCGGTGCTGGGCGTCTATATTGCTGTCTCGAACCAAACGGAGATATCAAACCTTGCGTCTTCTTTCCAACAAATAAGGATACGGTGCTTGGAAACATATTAAAAGACAATTTTGAAGAAATCTGGGATAATCATCCACTTTTATGGAAACTTCGCGTAAGAGAAGATCTAGAAAACTACATTGTCGATGGGAAAGAAGTGGGTTGCGGAAACTGTCCAGACAAGTATATTTGTGGAGGTTGCCGAGCAAGGGCCTACAGCTATTTCAATGGAAATGTGAATGCGCCAGATATAGGTTGTATTCACAACAAACCTTTATGGGAAAAAATAGTGGGAAATAAAAAACGATAAAGACGTAAATTATGCTTTTCCCTTTTCTTCCTTACCGAAATATTTTGTCCATTTAAGTTTTCGAGCGTCTCTTCCAAACTTCAAAGAGCTTTTTCTACATTTACTCGAACAAAACCACAAAATAGAACCATCATTTTTAACATACATCATGCCAGTACCGGCTGGAAATTCGCTGCCGCAAAATGAACATTTTCTAGGTCTAGGCAATGGAATATCCTCCTTCTAACCATCTTTAGATTAGCGGGTAATCTTCTTTGCTTCCCTCTCTGTTTCTCTAAGCATTAGAATATCTTGAACTCGTATAGGACCCTTAACGTTACGTGTTATAATACGCCCTTTTTCCCTACCTTCTAAAATGCGCACTCGCACTTGTGTAATTTCGCCAGTCACCCCAGTTCGACCGATTATTTGGATAACTTCTGCTGGTGTAAGCTCTTCTCCAGCCTCTTTCTCTCCCTTACTCATCCTTTAGTTCCTCTTCTGACCTGCTCAATTCTTGTAACTATCTCCTTAACTAATCCTACAGCTTCTCCCTCTTTGACTATACACGCAGAAGCAGCTGGAACATCAATACCCACAGCACCGCCAATCTTCTCCTTACTTGGAACAAACAAGTATGGGATTTTCCTCTCTTCACATAAAAGCGGCAGATGCGCCACAACTTCCGGCGGGTCAACATCCTCAGCTATAACCACAAGCTTTGCCTGTGCTCTTTCAACAGCCTTAGTAGTCTCGTTTGTGCCTTTTCTGACGGAGCCCGTTCTTGCGGCTATTTGCAGGGCTTCATAGGCCGCATCTGCAACTTCTTTGGGCACTTCAAATTTTACGTAGAATGGTTTCGACATAAGCCTCACCCTTCAAATGCACAGTCTTATCAACATTTCTCATTTATGAAGGTTTCGACTCTAAAAGCCAAATAAACGCCTTTTAATCGCGTTTAGAGACGGAAAAATTTAAATAACATGCTTCATTTGAACATTTGCTTTTCGTAAGGGGAAATTAAAAGTTTGCAGAGATTAGGCCGAGTCCTACACGTAACTCCTAGCATGAACATAATAGTAAAAAGTGAAACTATACCGAAACTCGGCCAAACAGTCGTTGACGAAAACTTAAAAGTTGTAGGAAAAGTTTTCGACATAATCGGCCCAACATCCTCGCCATACGTAACAATAAAACCTTCTATTAAAGAGCCTAGAAAATTGGCGAATAAAAAACTCTATGTAATCCCCTCGAAAAGGAGAAAGGAGAAGAAATAAAATGGCTGAGGATGAAAAAGAACATAAACATGCTGATCCGCCTTTAGCGGTATCGCAGGAAACTACAGGGGTTCAATGCTGCCCTGAATGTGGCAGCACAAGACTTATGCGTGATTACGAAACTGCAGAGATAGTTTGCATGGATTGCGGATTAATAATAGCGCAAAAAATAGCTGATAGAGGACCGGAATGGAGAGCCTTCGATGACGAGCAAAGAACGAAACGCACAAGGGTCGGCGCTCCATTAACATACACAATCCACGATAAAGGCTTATCCACAATGATTGATTGGCACGACAAAGACATCTACGGAAAAAGCCTATCACCAGGACAGAAAGCCCAAGTATATCGTCTTAGAAAATGGCAACGGCGCATAAGAGTTTCAGACGCTACTGAACGAAATCTTGCTTTTGCATTGTCTGAAATAACAAAAATTGCCAACAATCTAAATCTTCCCAAGAACATATTGGAAACAGCCTCCGTTATCTACCGTAAAGCTGTAAAAGAAAGGCTAATACGTGGAAGATCTATCCAAGGGGTGACTGCCGCAGCAATTTACTTGGCTTGCAGACAATGTGGACTAGCTAGAACATTAGAGGAAATAGCTCAAGCCTCAAGTGTTAACAAAAAAGAGGTAGGTCGAAGTTACCGCTTTCTAATAAAAGAGCTGGACTATTCTATTCCACCACTTAAGCCAAGCCAATATATAACTAAATTTTCTAATCAGCTTACAATGCAGGGAAAAGTTGAAGAAATTGCTCACAAAATTTTAGCCGCAGCTAAAGAACTTAAACTTACTTCTGGACGCGGTCCCACAGGCATCGCTGCTGCAGCAAGTTACATAGCTTCTGTTCTAACTGGCGAAAGAAAGACGCAAAGGGAAATAGCTGAGATAGCGCAGGTAACGGAGGTTACGATAAGAAATCGTTACAAAGAGTTAGTTGAACGTTTGATGTTTCAGATAAGTCTCTAACATTACCCCCTCTATTTTTATAATTTCATCTATATGCTTCGAAACATTTTACATAAACTCTTCTTCTTCACAATTTGAACATTTTTCTTCATCCACCGAAGAGGATACAGTCTCATCAAATTCTTGAAGAAGCTCTTGAGGAATCTTACCTTTAAGATTTCTAAACTCCTTTCTCAACTTATCTACTTCATCCTCCAAGTTTTTCGCTTTCTCACTCAGTTCAGCAACCTCTCTAAGCTGGCTAATTTCTTCTAAAAGCATATTTTTCTCCTCTTCTAAAGCCTTAATTTTCTCCTCAAGTTTAGCTTTCATTTCAATAGCACGCATAACTCTCGCCCATAAATCCTATTCAACAAATTGTAATTAAATAATTTATCATCCATCAATCTTGCAAAACACATTTTAAACACTACCCATCAAAATATATTTGGTGTTAATTGTTGGTTAAATGCCCCAAATGTGGAGGCAATGTCGAATCTCCCATTAAAACTTGGCGTTTTTCTTCCAGAAAAACTGCTAAAACTGGTGAAAAATCCAAAATTATAATGGGCATATTTGAATGCCCAAGCTGTAAAGCTAGGTTCAGAGCAGCTCTGGAACCCGATACAACGCCGGAAGAAAGAGTAAGTATTAAAAATATGGTGGAAAGAATTAAAGGTATAAGAGGCGAGCTTATGCAGACTTTAAAAAATCTTCGTGAAAAAATAAAAACTTTGGAGACTGAAAGAGCGAATTTAATGATTGAAATTGAAAAGTTAAGGAAGGTTGCAGAGTCAAGAGTGGTTGCTCTTGAAAGTGAAGTGAGCATGTTGAGAGAAGAAGTGAAATCTTTAAGGGAGCTTTTGGGTTATACAGAAGACTTGGAAAAATAGAAAAGCTAGGTTAGATATTTTTTATAATATTCTTGGGCTTTAGCTACTGCTTTTTCCGGGTTTTTCAGTATTTTATATTTCTTGTTCGGTGAGAGTTTCTCGCATTTGCCAAAATATGCCTTCACTTTTTTAACGTTCCCTTCATAAATTGCCATGGCACCAGCAATTTCATACCACACTCTTGCATTCAGCAAGTCTTTATCCTTCTCAAATTTTTTAGCCTTTTCCGCAGCTTCTTCCATGGAGACTTCGATTTTTCTGGGATCTAAAAACATCGTGTCGAATAATGCTTCATAAGTTTCTTTGTCGCTTCCACAAAGTTCTTTAAGGTTACTTTTAACTTCTTCACTTTTAACCTCTATTTGCGTTTCTTTTTTTCTTTTTAATTTGTCAAGCAAACCCATAGTTCAGCCCCACTAGATAAACCATTCTTACATAGATTCAGTTATAAATATTACAGTTAATTTTAAAGGTTTGTATGCTTACATTGTAAAGTATGCCGTATAAGTTCACCTTTGATCTTTCGCGGATTTCACGTTTCTTTTTCACCGAGATTACTAAGGCTGGATATCAGATAAATATCCATAGGAAGATGGGTAGAACTGTTCAGGAAATTATTAAAAAGTTCAGAATTGACGAGGCTACAGGTCTTAATTTGTCTGATGCTGTGCTTGTCATTCAAGACCTTGTTGAAATACAAGCTAGGAATCTTTTAGAAAGACAGAAATTTTTGCAAACAAGGAAGAGAGCGCTTTTTCTGCCGCATTGTTCAAGAAAATACATGGATAACCGTTGCAAAGCATCGTTTGACCCAAATATTCCAACTTACAGGTGTGCTCATTGTTCACAAGACTGTTTAATTAATAAGGCAGTGTCTATTGCCGAGAAAAAGGGGTATGACGTTTATATTTTGCCTGGGGGTTCTTGCATCCCGAAAATTCTTAAAGCTAAGCATTATGAGGGTGTTGTTGGAGTTGCTTGTGGTGAAGAGATAAAAATGGCTGGGGAACTGACGAAGGAGATGGGTATTGCTGGTCAGGCTATTCCTCTTATAAAGAATGGTTGCGCAAACACTTTCTTCAACATTGAAACTTTATACAGCGTTCTTTAGCTAGAATAGGGTAAATGCGCCTGGAGGAGAGAAAAAGGGGAAGTAAGGGATAAGATATTAGCGCGATTTCATTTCTTTTTCTTGGTTTTTCTTTTCGTTGTCCTTTTCTTTGTTGTTTTCCTTGTTGTCTTCTTTGTTGTTTTCTTCTTGCTCTTGCGGGGCACTGTTTGCACCTCAAATAATCAGGTTTTAAGTTATTGTATATGATTTATATTTGTAATTTTCGCATTTAAAAAGTAAAAAATTAGAGTTACCCTCTAAAATTTTAAATCATCAAAATTTACTTTACAAGCTCTCTTTTCTTCCAACGCAAATTTTTGCTTCTACACTTTCTACATTTAGTTGCTGTTGCAGCGTTTCTTGCACCACATTCTCTGCATATTTTCATGTAAAGCCTATGTTTTTGAGCAAGTGATTTTTTAAGCGGGTCCATGATCGGCATTTAATTTTACCTCTGTGTTATAGCTGGAAATCAGATAACATGCTGACAGATATACTTTTTGCCCAACGTTTTTATACGCTTAGAAGTTTTGCTACGTCGTTTGGTTTTTCAGCTACTTTAACGCCGGCTTTTCTTAAAGCTTCAATTTTGCTTTCTGCTGTGCCAGCTTTACCCATGACAATTGCGCCCGCATGTCCCATACGTTTTCCTGGAGGCGCTGAACGTCCAGCTATGAAAGCTACAACTGGTTTGGGATATTTTTCTTTAACTATAAACTCGGCTGTTAATTCTTCTAGGTTGCCGCCTATTTCCCCTATTAAAACTACTGCTTTTGTTTGGGGGTCGTTTTCAAACATTTTAAGGACGTCGATAAAGTTTAGTCCCGTTATCGGGTCTCCTCCTAAGCCTAGACATGTGGATTGTCCTAGATTTTTCTTTGTTAGGCTTGCAGCTATTTCGTATGTTAGGGTTCCACTTCTTGAAACCATGCCTATGTTCCCAGACTTAAAAATGTGGGCTGGCATTATTCCCAGCTTGCTTTTTCCAGGAGTTATTATTCCCGGTGTGTTAGGTCCAATTATTGTGGCGTTAACTTGTTTTGCATAGTTCATTACTTCTATAGAGTCTTTTATTGGAATGTGCTCCGTAATTATTACGAGGGTTTTTATTCCGTTTTCTAGGGCTTCCAGGGCTGCTTCCGCGGCAAAAGGTGCCGGTACAAAGATTATGGAAGCGTTTGCCGAGTGTTTCTCTTGGGCTTCTTCAACGGTGTCGTAGACGGGTATGCCATGGACTTGTGTTCCGCCTTTTCCCGGAGTTACACCTGCAACAATTTTTGTTCCATATTCCAGCATGAGTTTGGTGTGGAAGCGTCCTTGTGTTCCTGTGATTCCTTGGACGATGGCGCGGGTGTTTTCATCTATTATTATTCCCAATCTAAATGCCTCCTTTTTTAGAGATTTCAACAACTTTTTCTGCAGCTTCTTCCATACTTTCTAGCACATGGATTCCCGCTTCGGTTAGTATTCTTTTTCCTTCTTCCTCGTTTGTTCCTACAAGTCTTATGACCATGGGTTTAGTTACTCCAATTTTCCTTTTTGCTTCCAGTATTCCTTTTGCAACTTCGTCGCAACGGGTTATTCCGCCTAAAATGTTTATGAATAAAGCTTCAACATTCGGGTCTGATAGCACTATTTTAAGGGCTGTTGCTATTTTTTCTGCTGGGGCTCCTCCGCCAACGTCTAAAAAGTTTGCTGGTTTTCCGCCGTAAAATTGAATTGTGTCTAATGTTGCCATAACTAGTCCTGCACCGTTTCCTATTACGCCTATGTTTCCTTCCAGTTTGACGTAAGCCAAGTCGTTTTTCAGTGCTTCTATTTCTTGTGGCGACAGCTCACTTTCACTTTCGAAGAGTCTTTTTTTGTATTGAGGGTGACGGAATAGTGCGTTGTCGTCGATTATTATGCGGGCGTCTGCCGCTACAAATTTTCCGTCTGTTGTTTCAACCAGAGGGTTCATTTCGATTAGTTCAGCATCGTAGTCCATGCTAGCGCGATATAGTCTTTCAAAGATTTTTCCTATCTCGTTAAGTTGACTTCCACTGTAGCCCATTTTTCTTGCTATTTGTCGTGCGTGAAAAGAACGGAAACCAGTTTTAGGGCTTATTAGAAATTTTATGATTTTTTCTGGATGTTTTTCTGCTATTTCTTCTATGTCCATTCCGCCTACAGAGGAAGCGATTGCAACGTAGCTCTGGTTGAACCTGTCGGTGGTTATTCCAAAGTAAAGTTCCTTTTTTATTTCTATTTTTTCTTCAATCCAGACGCTTTTCACAGGTATGCCTTTTATCTCCATGTTTAACAGTTTTTCAGCGGCTTTTTCCACTTCTTCAATGGAATCGGCGAACAAAATTCCTCCAGCTTTTCCTCTTCCAGCAACAGGCACTTGAGCCTTCACTGCTAGTGGTGGGTTCAGTTTTTCTGCAATTTCACGGGCTTGGTTTAGGCTTGTTGCCAGTTCTCCTTTTGGTGTAGGTATCCCATAATTTGCCAGTATATTTTTTGCTTCATATTCGAAGAGCTTCATTTTTTAATTCTCCTTACTTCATGGTTTCTATGGCTACGTAGGATTTTGTGTCTTGTATTCCTTCAATAGATGAGAGTCTTTTTAAAACTTCGTCAAGCTTTTCACGGTCAACTATCAAAAGGGCGTCCACGTCACCAGTTATTCTAAAGGCTCTTTGAACTATGAGCTCTTTTATCTTTTTGTAAGCATAAATTCTTTTGTGGGGAGAAACTTTTATAAATATGAAGGCAGGGGTTGCAGAGATTCCCAGAGTGTTAAGTCCCTTTTCTGTTACGTCAATAAATCCTCTTCCAGTGCGTATGTAGTTTAGGTCTCGCAGTTTTCGCAAGTGAACGTTTAAGGCTTGTCTGCTTATTCCAAGCTCTTTCGCCAACTCTTCCTGTTTCATGTTTAGGGTGTAGGTGCTCGTAGCTTTTCCTTTTTCATAGAGCATTCTTAATATTTGCATGGAACGTCTTGTGAGCGCTTCCAAACTTTCCTCTCCTGCTAGTTATTTGCTAATTTTTAGCTTTACAATAGTTAGCTTTTATTTAAAATTTTAGCAAGATTCAAGCCTTTTATAAACAAGCAGCCTAGTAACTTCTAGCCCTTTAATGCGTATCAGATAGAAGTTAAAACCGTAATGTATTTATTTATCGATAAAAATGGTTATGAAGCCATAGAAAAAGTGAAAACTAGGAGTGAGGCGGTACAAAATGTCTGAAAGCAACTCAGTGTTGATCGGGAGAAAGCCAGTAATGAACTATGTACTGGCTTGCATAACCCTCTTTCACGGCGGAGCAAAAGAAGTAAATGTTAAAGCAAGAGGGAGATCCATAAGCAGAGCGGTTGACGTCGTCGAGGTTGTTAGACGTAGATTTCTGCCAGACGTGAAAATCAAGAAAGTCGGTATTGGAACGGAGCAAGTGGCACCCAGGGAAGAGGGTGGCACGCCCACAAACGTCAGTACAATTGAAATAACGCTGGAACGCTAAAACGTCGGTTCTCCGTAAAAAATCAGAGCTCCGCCGCCCCTCCTTTATTTGTGGAGGGCGCTTTTATAGGTGAAAACAGTACTATGCAGTTTCTGTCTAAAAAGCGGAGTGTTATGCCAAAAGTGTTTAGGTAAACTTAAATCTGGCGAAGTAAGCAATTTAGACTTAAAAATAGCTCGTTTACTACTTTCTTTAGAAGATAAGTATCCTTCCCTTCAGAATGTTTATTTTCACAAAGCTGTAGATGTAGGAAAAACTTTAGCAATAATTGTGGGTCCTGGGGATGTCTCGCGTCTTTTGAGCTATGGCGGAAAAATCATTAAGGCTTTGGGCGAAGAGACTGGCAAGAAAATTCGAGTTTTAGAATATGGTGTGGATGATAGGAAATTTTTGGAAGACTTGTTTGCTCCTTTGAGCATTGTAACGATTAATACGATTTGGCTTCCTGATGGTACAACGGAAACGAGAGTTATTTTGAGAAAAAGGCGTGGAAGACGTTTGCCTTTTGATGTGAAGGCTTTAAAGGAGATTGCCCATAAAGTTCGTAATATGACCCTGCGCGTAGAGTTTACCGAGTAATATGTCGGTGAAGGTATGAAGTTAGATTCCATTGGTGATTGGAAGAGAACTCATTATTCCGTAGATGTCAAACCTGAAATGGATAGCCAAGAGGTTACTCTTTTCGGATGGGTTAAAGAAATTAGAGATTTAGGTGGAATACGTTTTATAATATTGCAGGATAGAGAAGGAACAATACAAGTCACTATTCCACGTAAAAAAGTAAGCAGCGAAGTGTTGTCGAAGTCTGATGTTTTACAAAAACGATACAGTATAGGCGTAAAAGGAATTGTGAAGAAAACCGACATGACGCCTAGAGGCGTCGAAGTAGTTCCGAAGGAAATAAAAATTTTCAGCACAGCAGCCTTTCAACTACCCATTGACATAACTGGAAAAACGCCAGCCGGTCTGGAAGTTCGATTAGACTCGCGGGCTCTTGACCTTTGCCAAGAGGAAAACATTGCGGTTTTCAAGATTCAGCACATAGCCGTAGATGCAATACGAAACTTTCTATTTGAAAAGGGCTTCATAGAAGTTCACACTCCTCGAATAATTGCTTCGGCAACCGAAGGCGGCGCCGCCCTCTTCTCAGTTGACTATTTCAAAAAGAATGCTTTCCTTGCCCAAAGTCCACAATTGTATAAAGAACAGCTAGTTATGAGCTTGGAAAAAGTTTTCGAAATCGGCCCTTTCTTTAGGGCTGAAGAATCTCACACTCGTCGCCATTTAAGCGAGTTCGTATCCATAGACATTGAACAAGCCTTCGCTGATGCTGAAGACGTTATGCAATTACTTGAAAGACTGATGCAGCATGTCTGTAAGACTGTTAACGAAAAATGCCAGAGGGAACTAGCTGTTTTAAAGCATAAGGTGGAGGTGCCAGAAGTACCCTTCAAACGTTTAACTTATGATGAAGTTTTACAGGATTTGAAACGTGAAGGCATAGAGATTCCGTGGGGCGAAGACATTCCCACACCAGCCTTTAGAACTTTGGGCAAGCTGCATCCATACTTCTACTTCATTAAGGACTGGCCCACCCATTCTAAGGCGTTCTATATTAAACCACGAGATGACAATCCAGACTTGTGCGAAGGCTTCGACCTGATGTGGCATTGGATAGAGCTTTCTTCTGGTGGAACAAGAATAGCTTCCAAAGAGCTTTTGATTAAACGCTTGAAAGAGCAAGGATTGAATCCCCAATCTTTCAAATATCATCTAGAGGCGTTTGATTTTGGAATGCCGCCTCATGCTGGCTGGGCTATAGGCTTGGAAAGATTAACCATGATGCTGACTGGGAAGAAGAACATTAGAGAAGTTACGCTTTATCCGAGAGACAAGTTCAGATTAACGCCTTAAACCGTCTTTCATTTTTCTATTTTTGTTTTATAGAAGTATTCTACAGAACGGATAAAGGAAAGACTGCTCTTTAATCTTATAGGAGAAGGAAGAGAGAATGAGAAAAATTGCATTGTTATCCTCAACACTAGCTGCAATTATCGTGTTAGTTAGCTTCTCAGCAGTAGGTCTAGATAACCAAGCTTTAGCGTGTAAGCCCAGCTGCAGCGGCATCGTGGACAAAGCGCCATGTGAATCTTTCAAGGTGAAAATTGCTTTTAAAAACACTGGAAAGACTGAAGGCACATGGTCTATAAACATAGCTTTTGAGGGTGAGTCTTGGAGTTGGAGTGGAACAGCTCAATGGTTAACCCTTAAGCCTTGCAAAACTAAGACTTTGACATGGGAGGGCACCGTGCCATGCGATGCGCCCGTAGATTCTTTAGCAAGACTTATAGTTTACTACAATGACTCATTCACTCCACTGAACTGGTGGATTCACGTAGTCTCAAACGCGGAATTAACAATAACCTCCAGCAGCGTAGAATAGTCTGACGTAATTGCGCTTAGGGATACCGTATATCTTTTCGTGTAAAAGAGAATATTCTTTTTACTTAAAAATGTCATAAAAGCTGATAAATACCCAGTTCTTTTATTGCCACGTATAAGAGGGGGAATCCAAAATAGGCTGCGGAGTATTTAGCGCTATAAACTTCGAAAAACAACCCATATTCCCCTACATATACTGGGGAATGAGAGCCCAAAACCACAGAGGACACCAGTCCCACGGTTTTCTCACATACGATAAAGGAGAATTTTACATTCACAGAAGCCTAGACCTTATCCCAAAAATAAAGTCAAGCGCCATCCAAGAATGGTTCGGACGCTTACCCGGGCGCATCGGTATAGCAAATGTTCGATACACTACTTCTGGAAAAATAGATGAGAAATCACTAATGAAAGGAACTCAACCTGTGACGGCTTCAAAAAACGGTTTAAAAATTGCCATTTCGTTTAACGGTAACATTGTAAACACGTTCCAGCTGAAAAAGGAAATACGTAAAGAATTTCCATGCTTTTCTTACGAGTGCGATGCAGACCTGATATGCCACAAACTTCTCATAGAATTTGCCAAAACCAAAGACCTAACTTCTGCTGTTAAGAAATGCATGGAAGAAATTGAGGGAGCATTTTCTGTTGTCGGAATAACGAAAAACGGCGAATTCTTCGCCTTTAAAGACCCGAAAGGTATAAGACCTTTATGTGCAGGGCACGGTCAAGATGGAAAAATCTTTGCGTTTTCCTCCGAAACCGTGGGATTAGACATA
>Ga0190305_1000227_pt1 | contig 14839 bp, 14 predicted proteins | sample 48700723_MG_FD_161678 | JGI IMG/M metagenome (GOLD analysis project Ga0190305, IMG submission 161678) | Hydrothermal vent sediment bacterial communities from Southern Trench, Guaymas Basin, Mexico - 4870-07-2-3_MG | ecosystem: Environmental > Aquatic > Marine > Hydrothermal vents > Sediment ... | reverse complement strand
GACGCTGCAAACGGAAGTTGTGGGTGAAATAGGGCGGATATATAAAACGAAAAGCGGTGGAATGGTGTATGTACCGGCAGGCACAAGCACGGCGAAGGGAAGCAAATAATGAAACGAAATAGCGAGAGTGAGAATATGGCTAAGCGCGTTTTCTGTTCATGGAGTGGCGGTAAGGATAGCTGTTTAGCATGTTACAGAGCAATGCTTGACGGCAGGTTTGAGGTCTCGCATCTCCTGAACTTCTTAGCTGAGGATGGTAAGCGGGAGAGAGCACACGGTACTCGCTCTCCTCTACTGAAACTTCAATCAGAAGCAATAGGGATACCAATGGTTCAGGTGAATGCATCATGGGCGGGCTATGAGCGTAAATTCAAGCAAACGGTGAGCGAGTTAAAGCTCGAAGGCGTACGAGGAGGCGTTTTTGGCGATATTGACCTGATTGAACACCGCGAATGGGTGGAACGAATTTGTAGCGAGCTCGAAATAGAACCTGTCATACCGCTCTGGGGGCGCGACCCTGAGGATATAGTGCAGGAGTTCATAGAAGAAGGCTTTGAAGCTATAGTAGTTGCGACGCGGATAAAAGAGGAATGGCTGGGCAGGAGATTTGACGAATCCTTCATCGAAGAGCTGAAGAATTACAACTTCAATCTGTGTGGCGAATCAGGCGAGTATCATACTTTCGTGCTTGACGGACCGATATTCAAGCGCAGGCTAAAAATAAATGCGAGTGAGCTGGAGCGAGTGCATGTGAATGGGATGTGGTTTCTGGACATAAAAAGTGGTGAACTGGTATGAACATCTACCATATAAGTTTAAGTTATACAGAGAAATTCGCTGATGAGCGAATGGCGATGCTCTCTTTCAAGGGCTAAAGGCGATACATTGATTGGAACTTTGAGAACATCCAGAAGGAACTGAAAGCGTTGTATCCAGCACTTTGATAGTGAATATAGTGAATACTCTCGGGAATCTCAGACGTTCGAGAGCACCAACGAGAAGCCCGGAGCACACCCTCACGGGTATAATTATAAAATTATAAATTAAGGAAGATTTTTTTATATTTTTATCATCATGCTGGAAAAAATATCAGGGAAGACCATCTTCATCAAGTTAGGTGGTTCATTAATTACAGATAAGAATGCACCACACACAATAAACTATGATACTTTAAAGAGAGTAGTGAAAGAGTTAAAAGAAGTGATTGATAGCGAATCAGAATTGAATTTACTCGTAGGGCATGGCGGTGGCTCATTTCCGCATCCAATTGCTAAAGCTTTTAGAACCGCCGAAGGACTTATTCATGCTGCCAGCGCACGCGGTTTTGCATTGTGTCAGAATTCAGCATCAACATTGAACAGAATTATAGTGGATTTAATGATAGACTATGGACTTAATGCCGTCTCCATTCAGCCATCAGCGTGTTGCATGGCTGTGGATGGTGAAATAGCACGCATCTTCTTCGAGCCACTGGCGAGTTCTATAAAGAACGGATTCATCCCGGTGGTCTTTGGTGACTGTGTATTCGATGATGTAAGAGGCTGCACGGTTATATCCACTGAACAAATCCTGAAGCATCTTTGTAATTATATACGACCAGCCCGGGTACTGTGTTTTGAGCAGGTCGGTGGAGTCTACACTTCGGACCCTATGCTTGATAATGAAGCGCGACTTATCCCGGAGATCACAATCGAGAATCTCAAGCAGCAGGAGCTGGACTCATGCCTTGGTGAATCATATTCTATTGATGTCACAGGAGGAATGCGTGAGAAAGTGTACCAGCTATTGGAGATTGCGAAGATGGGTATAGAATGTGAGATACTGAGTGGTCGAAAGGGCTATGTAAAGCGGGCATTGAGGGGCGAGCGGGGGCTTGGCACCGTTATATCACGGCATCAGCATCATAGTGATTAAAATTGAAGATATGGACTGTTGGAACGAGTAACAGGAGTATAGAGGAGTTTTTACATCTGCTTATGGCATATAAGATAGAGGTAATAGCGGATGTGAGGCGATTCCCCACTTCCAAGCACAGGCATTTCAAGCAGGAGGTTCTAAAGGAGACTTTGAATCGCTGTGGTATCGAATATAATCACATTATTGAGCTTGGTGGCTACCGAACGGGTGGTTACAAGCAATACATGAGAACAGAAGATTTTGAGAAGGGATTGCTCCGTCTCGAACAGCTCGCAACATCAAGAAATGTTGCAATCATGTGTGCAGAACTTCTCTTCTTCCGCTGTCATCGCAGGTTCATTGCCGATGCACTTACCGAACGGGGTCATACTGTAATACACATAATAGACGAGCAGAGGAGCTACGAGCACAAAAGGCGTAATGATAGGCAGAAGAGCCTCTATGAGGCTATCGGAGATTATAGTATTTCCGAAAAGTAACCACAAGATTACACATCGTGGACTCTGCCCACGTCCCCGAAAACCCTGAAAGGGTTTATTTCACGTGAGAGCAATAATAGAAATCCCTTTTCAGCATTATATTATCCATTTCTTGTACTAATCTCCCGGGATCTCGTGGTTTATTAGTTGCGATTCATTATTGGAATGACTATATTTCATATTCATATCATGTAAAATTCCCTTTCTCTTATAGTAAACCTTTTTATTTTCTCATCCATACTTCCTATTTCATTAAGATGAAGATGACGAGAGAAGAGGGGAAGGAGACAAAAGAGAATGGTAAAGAGAAAGATACTATTTATCTCGTGCCACACACACATTATGACGCCATCTGGGTCTTTACAAAGGAGGATTACTTCTATATCAATCTCATGCTGATACTGCGTGAAGTTGCCAAACTCGTTGAAGAGACCGATTACAAGTTCCTTATTGAGCAGACTTTCCTGCTTGAGGAGCTGGAGAAGCGGTATCCAGAACTATTCACACGGATTGCAGAACAGATAAAGAGGGGTAAGATCGAGATTGCCGATGGTGAATACCTGATGGCAGATACAATGCTCCCGGACGGTGAGACGCTTATAAGAGAGATAGCGGAGGGTAAGAGATACGTGAAGCAGAAGTTTGGTGTTGATGTCCCGGTGATGTGGCAGGCGGATAGTTTTGGCTTGAATGCTCAGCTACCACAGATATACCGGAAATCCGGTTACAGATATGTTGCATTCAGGAGAGGAGTCCCGAAGAGGAAGCCATCGGAATTCCTGTGGGAAGGGCTTGATGGCACACGGATTTTGACACACTGGATGCCGCTGGGTTACAGGGCGGGTCTGGACCTGACGAAGCTGGAGGAGAGCTATAAGAAGCTGAAAGAGGTTGCTGCAACTTCACATATCCTGATGCCTTCCGGCAGTGGCGTTACACTACCGCAGCCAGAGACCCCGGAGGTGGTGAATGCCTGGAATAAGGAGAGGGGAGATATAGCGGAGCTGAAGATAGCAACGCCACGAGAATTCTTCGAGTCGTTAGAGACCGAGCTAAAGGAGAAGAAACTGGAGCTGGAAGTGCGAAGAGGTGAGATGTACTCAGGGCGGTACTCGGAGGTCTTCCCGAATTGTAGTTCGAGCAGGATGTGGATAAAACAGGAACTCTGTGAATACGAGAGCTGGTTGACATGCTGCGAGCGGTGGGCTACCATCGCATCACTCGTGAATAACTATTACCCCTCTGAAGAGTTGAGGAACTGCTGGCGGAAGATACTATTCATTGCGTTTCATGATGTCGTTCCCGGTACCGGTATGGACCGTGGTTATGATGAAGTGAAGCAATATCGAGGTTTCATCACCGCTGAGATGTCCAATCGTTGCATTCATGTGCATTCACGAATAATAGAGAGTGAGAGTAAATCAGGGAAGGGCGAGAGTGCCGATGGTGGCGATATAATCGTGTTTAACTCGCTCTCATGGGAAGTGAAGAACTGGATAGAAATGGATTTGACATTCGATAAGGGCAAGGTGGTAACGATAAAAGGGTTAAAGAGCGGTGAAGAGGAGATAGATGTGGAGATAATAAAGTTCGCAAGGTATGAAGATGACTCATTGCGTTACGCACGAATAGGTTTCGTCCCCACAGTGCCTCCGATGGGATATAAGGTGTATAAGATACTGGAACGAGAGCCCAAGCGGTACCGTTTTGACCCGAATTTCATACTCATCAGGGGCAATACGATAGAGAACAGGTTCTTTGGCGTGGAGATAGAGCCCGCTACGGGTCTTATAACAGTATCTATTGACGGGGGCGAGAAGCGCGAGGAGGTATGCATGGGAAACGAGCTGGTGCTGGAGGAAGAAGCGGGCGACCTTTATTACCACCGGCAGATGCTGGATATCCCCCTGAAGACCGAGAGTGGAGAGGGGATAAAGTACGGTGCTTTCAGGGTAAAGAACTTTTACATAACGAAGAGCCCGCTGAGGCGAGTTATTAATGTGGAGACCGATTATTTCTCACTCCGCTGGCCTTATAGACTCACTGATAAACTCCCGCCACTTATGTGGCGACATAGATTCCTCGAATGCACAAAGAAGATAATTGTTTACAAAGACATCCCGCGAATAGACTTCGTTACGAACGTGGTGGACAAACATCCAAGAGCGCGACTCAGGGTCAGGTTCTCCACAGCCATGAAATCGCCCACTTATGTCTGCGGCTCTCAGTTTGGCGCTGTATCGCGTCCAACGGATATGTGGTATTATAAGCCAGAGGATGGAGAGGAATGGGTTGAGAAGCCCTGTGGAGCTTTTCCCTCTCTTAGATGGTTCGATTATTCTGATGCGGATAAGGGTAAGGGCAAGGGTAAAGGCTTGGGCTTAACGGTGATACACAGTGGTACGCCCGAGAGCGAGGTGAGAGATGGTGCTCTATATTTGACATTGCTCAGAAGCGTCTCCATGCTATCCTCTGATGGCAAGACCGGACCTGCAATCCCGGTACCGGATGCACGCGAGTTGAGAAGATACACATTTAGATATGCCATTTATCCGCATCGTGGCGATTGGAAGAGCGCTTATAGCTATCGGCAGGCGCAGGAGTTCAATTGTGCTCTGTATGGGATGCAATTGAGAGAGGGTAAGAAGCTCCCGCATGAGAAGAGTTTCTTGAGTATTAAGCCGGAGAATGTGGTTCTATCGGCATTGAAAGTTGCGGATGATGGTGATGGTATAATTCTGAGATTCTATGAAGCGGCGGGAGAAGATACAGATGCGGAGATAACGTTCTTCAGAGAGCCCGCCGAGGTCAAGGTTGTGAATCTGCTGGAATATGAGGATGAAGAAGTTAGCAAAGGGCTGCAGATAGAGGGTAATCGTATAAAATTGAATGTGAAGCCTTTTGAGATTGTTACACTAAGATTGCGATTCTGAAATTATGTGCGTTTCATGTGTGTTCGGTTAAGCAATCTATACCCCTTGACTCAGCCTCAGCCTTCTTTAATATTGCTAATTTGCTTTTTATAGATTATCAGCGTCCCGAAGCCGGTTGCGTATAACGTATTGCGGATATGCGATGATGCCGAGCGTAACGAGGAAATTTGGGTGAGCGGTAGCGAACCGCATACCCGCTGTTAGCTGAAGTTCGATTTAGATATATCATGGATTTCCCCTTCTACTATCTAGCCGTCTAAGATAATAGGATGCAGTTAATATTACCAAATGAAGACGAAATGTGCTATCCTCTTCATCGGACAATCCTGGATGAGAGCCTTGTGGATGTAATCGCCTCCAAAGTCCCTGCAAAAATCCGCCCTTGCCACCAATTTCCCACTCATTGAGAGTAGGTAGCAAAAATGGTGGACTTAGTTTGGCTGCTAGAGCTTCACGCCTCTGATGCCCTGGTGGTGGTAATTTATCAGTAATTAATGTGTCAGCAATTGAATCAAATAGGCTTTCCATGAATGACCTTAACTGTGCATTTGCTGAAGCCCAATCACCCCTTGTATGTGCACTTATTGCTTAATCTAGATGCCCTTTTGCCGTTGTAAATCCAAATTTGTCCAATAATGAATTTAACTCATTCTCTTTCTCAACAAGTTGAATGCTCTCTGGTAACATTATTTTAAGCTTACCCTCATCTGTAATGACATAACCATCGCGTTTAAGAGAGTTTACTAATTTAGGAAAACGTTCCTCTATTGAACGAGCATATATGTCATTAGAGGATATACTACCTAACACATCTTCGATTATCTCAAAAGTTAAATTAGCTCCAAAAGGACCCTTTTCATCAGGATTGTCAATAAGATATTTTATCAGTGCATTTAACCTAGAAGTCTTTGATCCTAACCCCTGAGGGGCTACTTGCTCTAATCCAAATTTCAATAAGAATCTATCAAGTTCAGCGTGAGTTAATGATTCAATGGTTTCAATTATTGTGATCCGGGAAAATTGTGCCAAAATTGCTCACCTCACTTTAATTTGAGTTGACGTTCTGGGGATATGTGAAGTTTCGCCGTACGGCGAAATTTGGGCGAGCATGAGCGAGCCACATATCCTCCTGCTGTCCGAGTGCGTAAGCAACGAAGCGGAGCGGAGAGTCGTGAGCAAAAGGCTTTACCATCCTGTTCTCTTTTCATGAGCATATGTATCCCCTTCAATCATAAAGCTATTTAAAATCAGATAATTGCAGAAAAAGATATCCCACACCTTTTAGGTATGACATGGTATCTTCTTCCCCTAACTACGATTTTTCTATTAGTTATTACCTTATATTCCGAAGGATGCCACTTTTTAGCCAAAACAAGGTGATAAAATTCAAATTTCATGTCATTATTACTACACTTATCTAAAATATTTAACGCAATTTCTGATCCATTGGTAAGTTTCTCTTCAATTTCACTTGAATGTGCAGTTCTGCTTTTTAATTCTACGATGCCGATAATGATACCTTCTGTAAAAATAATACAATCACATATTCTACGATCTTGGCAAATTATTTCACCTTTTAACACGACATAATTACTTAAACCATTGAGTTTTAACATGCAACCCATTTCAGAACAACGAGGTATTATCGCATTAGTGAAATTGTCTTTGATACAATCTATAACCGGCATAAAAACCCCATTATTTATCTCCCAGCATCTAAGTCTCTTTGAAGTTTAAGTTTTTCTTCATAAAGGGCTTCATGAATTTTGAGAAATGCTTCATCCGAGATTCCATCTTCTTCTGTTATTTCCACTTCGTTAATTTTGTATCCACCATTCTTTTCATCATAATCAAACACATAAGCAGCTATTTCATCTGGTTTTAAGAAATCTTCTTCGCTATACTTATAGCGCTCTACACGCTTTTTTTCATCAACTTTGCTAAGCAGAATGAAGCTACTCAATTGTTCTAACAAGTACTCACTATGAGTTGTAATTACTACGTTAACACCCTTTCTTATTAATTTGACCAAAAACTTCGCTAAAATTCGCTGATTTTCTGGATGTAGGTGTGCTTCAGGTTCTTCTATTATCAAAATGCACCCGGGCTCAATAATATACTTTAAATAAAGAAACAGTGGCGCCAACTCAGAAACGGTTGAAGAAGCCCTATGTAATGGAATTTCAGTTTTCTGAAAACTATATTTAATTTCCGGATAAAGATATTCGTCTAAAGTTCGGACTACAATCTCTCCTTTAATCAGCTCTTTTTCAAAGCTTTGAGCAAGCTGATAAAATGGGCCTCTCTCTTCGGGTAAAGTGATAACAGAGGATATAAAGTCAGATACAACACCGGAAAACTTTGGAATTTCCAGCCTTTCTATACCGACATACGGGGCTTTCTTTACTATACTTGCGGCAAGGGCTTTATGACCTTGGAGTATACCGGATCTTGCAGCAGGAAGATAGTAACATGGTATTGCTACATTTTCGAATATTTTAGAGGCAAGGGCGTCCAAAATTATATCCATTAATGGGTGAAACATAACCTCCCTCTCTTCTTTCTTTTCCCATGGTCCACTTAAATCGATTAAAATCTCATTTTTCCTCTTTTTTACGCCAATTTTGATGCCAGGTGATTCAATTGCTTTGACTTTTATCTTGATATCTAATTGCGGATACTCCTTGATCTTTAACTTATCTTTTTGGTATGCCAAACGAATGCCATAGGAGTTCATATTAATTTTTAATTCAAATGATCTTTTCCCAATCCTGATTAATTCGTTTAGTGGGCAAGCATATGAACGAATAATCTCATCATTTAGTCTTTTCTCATATATCTCTTCAAAAATCTTGTTGGTTATTTTTTCTATAATTTGTCTTGAAATCTCTAATTCCTCGCTTCCTTTTAAACCATCTATTTGTCTTATTAGCTCAGGGAATTCTTTGAGAAAAGCCTGAATATCAAGATGTTCGGTAAAAAGACGGCGTCTCATAAAATAAGGCATTCTTCTGGGTAAAGCAGTTGGGGTATAAGATTCAAATACAGAATGAATTAGCATTGCAGCATAGGATTTTCCTGAGTTGTTAGGTCCGATGAATAGCGTAAGAGGTTTAAGTGTTATTTCACCATCACTTATCGGACCAAAATCTTTAATCTCAACTTTCAATTCGATTTTTTTTCTTCCTTTTTCCTCTTCTTTAAGTGTCCCTCTTCTAATCGGCATGATTTATCACTCTTTTGTTTTTATTCCGCTTCGGTTGCTACTCCACCACCTTACTCCTAGTGTGCATATACCTTTCAGTCATATATAACCATCATTCTTATAAGCCTTTTACTCACGATTTCGGACAACTTCGGTATATCCGCATTACTGCATAAATAACTCCCATTTGGTATTATATCTACAATGCGTATATCCTTCCATTTTGGTGTTATATCCGCAATATTGCACATATACATCCCTCTGGATGATTTTCCTTCCTTTTGCGCCTCCTCCATTCCCTTTCTCAAACAACCTGTCCAAAGGACTTTTACATAATTTAATATAAATAATTTGTCCATAAATTCTTTGTCTTTGCGATTGAATGCATATAGTATTCTGAAAGGAGTTCCTCTTTTCCCAAGCATTTACACGTTAGCTCCAACTTTTTTTAACCGCTTTTTCAAATTCAGGATCATGTACTGCACCGGTTACGGATAGATACGCCTTTGCCCAGAATGCAAAGCGAAAGCGAAGCGGAAGACGTCGGTTAATCCATTCCTTCTCTTCTTCCTTGCAAAATCGTGTTGAAATAGGGGGTGAAGAATAAAATCGCGTGACGTGCAGATATGAACATACCCACGTATAAAGTATAAAGAACATCTTTCATACCTTACCCACCAAAAACGCTCTGACTACGATACCTGCAAGTAATGCGAAGGTTATGCTTGAAAGTGTCCCGATTAAATAGTACTCAGCCATTTTCCTGTCCTTCAATTCATTGAACCTTGCAATAGATTTGGCGGCAAAAATAACCGTTATCGCCGTGTATTGATCAACCAACACAAAGGTTAAAACCATAATCCTTTCGACTATCCCTATAACCATTCCCGCACCCCTTAAGCCGCTGGTTTCTACTTCCTTTTCGTATCTCCTGAGCATCAATCTGATGAGATACCCACCTATAATAACAACAAGATATGCAAAAACGACGATAGCGATTTCAAAGGTGTAAATCATTTTTATCACCCGCCCCGTTTCTATCAACTGCTTCTGGTTCAATCTTTGATTTGAACCATTCTCGGGTGAACAAATCCAACAACGCTTTTTCTGCGTCTCTACATAAACGATATTTCCCGGTTCTCAATGTCTTATATATGCTCCTCTCTCCAACGCCAAAATTATTAGACGCCGATATAACCGCCTCTCTGTTCTCCCCATGCTCCCTGAAATACATGATAATCTCCTTCTGCCTCTTTGTCCAGCTCCACATCACATCTGCCATGAAGTTCATTAAATACGTAATAATCGCGTCAAGTTCCCACCCACTTTTGAATACAATCCACATGCTTTCTTTCTTCGCACGTTCTAACGCTTCAGATGCTTTATGAAACGCCTCACCGTCTATCTCACCAACATTTTCGCTTAAACTCGTAGATATATCGCCAACACCAATTCCCAGATAGAACTGATGACCGATGTTTTCAAAAAACGCATAATAAATATCGAAGAGATATTTCGGTGAGGAAAGCATCCCTTGAAAACTATCCCCGCCCACAACCATAAATTTCGCGAGTATCTCTTCTTCAAATCTTCTGTTGACCATTCTCAAAGCGTTTTTTAATTCTTCCTGTACTTCTGCTCTGTACTTCAGCCTTCTCGAAGACTTCAAATCGCCATTTACAACAACATACCTGTTAATGTTAATCTCAAACATTTTCGAAAAGTTTGTAAGTAAGGTTAGGATATAATTATAACTATAACTCTTTACAAATTATTGTAAAATAAGATATAAGATGACTGCGCTAAAAATAGCCGCTTTTCGACCTGAGAATCTCATTGCGCGCTCAAAGGATGAAGCAGCGAAGTACAACTTCGATTTCTTCGGCTTCCCGGTATTTCAATTGGTTGAGCGTAGAGAGTCGCTGGAGGAATTGAGGAGCGCCTTTGACGATTCTGTAGACATCGTGGTCTTCACCAGCCTGAATGGTGTGCGAAAATCGTTCAGCATTGCGGAACACGGGAAATTCAACCTGAGCGAAAAACTCGCCAGCGTTGAGGTATGCGCCATCGGTCCGGTAACACGCGACGAACTCCACAGATATGGTGTTCATGTCTCTTTAATGCCTGAGGAATACAGCACAAAGGGTCTTATGAAGCTACTGGCAGCGCATGCAGAAGCGGGTGCTAAAATTATATTCCTGCGTAGCGCCGCAGGCAATAAACACATCATTGAGTTCCTTCGGGCTAACGGCGCGCATGTAACAGATATAGCGGTCTATGAACCGCAGATAAGAGCTTCCGAATCAGAAAGGAAACTGCTCGTTGAGCTCATCAATTATCAGCCTGATTATATCATCTTCACAAGCTCATTGACCTTCAAGATGTTCCTTGAACTCGCATCGAAGTTCAATATGCGTGAGGACGTATCCGCACTGTTGAGAAGTGCAAAGATTGCCGCTATTGGCGATTTGACCGCAGAAACGATAGCAGAATCAGGCACAAAGGTGGATATAGTAGCGAAGAGGAGCACCTTCGAGCAGCTCCTGAGGTCTATATCCATAGCCAGAGCCTGAGCCAGCGGGAACAGGTAGGCAGGATGTAGCTTAGTAGCTTATTTACCTTGCCTTAGCTCACTTCACTTCCCTTATCTCCGATCTGCCATGCGCCTTCTGCACCACTATTATGTGCACATTCGGATCGCTCACCGTAAGCTGGCTCGGAGTTATCAACAGGCATTCTGCATCCTTCATTGATGTGACCATCCTCTTATATATCGCTTCGCGATTCCTCGGGTCCATGTGTATATCGAACTCGTCCACCGCCCTGAAAGGTGACCGTATCAGTTGCTGTATAGCGAGCAGAAAAGCCATTATCGAGGTGGTCTTCTCCCCTCCACTCTGCGTGTAGTAATCAAACAGGACGGGCTGTGAGCCCCGAAAGCCTACATAGAGCTCCAGTCCCGCATTCTCTATATCATCTGCATTCACCAGTCGCGCTATACCCGTCGCACCTATACATGACATTATCTCCTGAAATGAGCGATTCACAGAGTCAAGTAGCCCGGACACCGCCTCTCGCCAGACACGTGTCCTCGAATCCAGCTCCTTCAGACTCTCACGCTTGTTCGCTTTCAATATCTCCGCCTTCGCCTTCAATTCCTCATACAATTTACCATAAGATGTGTATATCTCCTCCGTCTCATCCGGTATCTTACCCAGAGCCTCTATCTTCGTTGTTATCAGTTCGATCTCATGCTCTATCTCGCTCTGCTTACGCTCCGTCTCTATCCTCTCACCCGCTTTCTTCCGTAACGGTGCCATATCCAGTAATTTCCGATTCACCTTCTCAATCTCGCCTTTAATCTCTTTTATCTCACCCTCCAGCATCTCTCGTTTGATCTTCAGAACCTCTGCCTTTACACAATAGCTGATATATGTCTCGATATTCAACTCCATTCTCCGCTCGAGTGCACCGAGTTCGCTCTGCGCTCTTATTATCTCTTCTTTTAACTGCTCCAATCTGCGTTCCGCCTCTTTCTCCCGCATCCGCTGCTGCTCCACTTCCTCATGCCTGCCCAACTCACCAAATATCACCTCTATCTCCTGCAGATGTGTAATCAGGTCCTCAATGCTCGTAGCTTCCTTCTCAAGGTGCAGGAGTTCGTAAAATGCCTCCTTCGTGCTCGTCTTCCACGCATCGAGCTTATCACGCCACTTCTTTATGCCCTCTTCCGTACGCTCCGTCTCCTTACGATTCGCGTCGAGCGCAGATTCCTTCATTTTCAGTCGCTCTTGAAGCGCCTTCAATGCTCCCTCCTGTTTTAATATCCGCGCCCATATCGCTTCCCGCTTCAACCATTCCACCCTCGCCGACAGCTCCTTACGCTTTAAATACTTATCATGCATCTCCTTCCAGTAGCCCAGGCTCTCCTCCGCTTTCCCTAACAGCGTTGAGATGGACTCATCCTCGCTGATGATACTTTCCAGCCGCTTCTTCGCCTCTATCACCCTCTCCCTATACGCACTGAAGCCAACAGCATCCTCTAAAAGTTTCAACTTCTCCTGCGGCGTTGTCAGGCTGAATTGCTCCATCGTATTCTGATGCATTATTATCAGCATATTGTTCGGGTCGAGCCCAAACTCTTTGAATAATCGGCTGACCTCTTCGTAGCTCACTCGTTTATAGTCCGCTTCCCACCAGTAATTCCCATCCCTGCGCAGGTATCGCGAGAGCATGAAGGTATCACTGTCCGAGAAGCTGATCGGTCTCTTCCCATCTCCATCCCCGAGACTGTTATCAAAGACGAGCGTTATTCGCGCTATATCCTCGCCACGTCTTATCAGATCCCGCAATCGTCTGCTTCTTTCTGTATATATCTGCCCCAGAGCTACTGAAATCGCCAGTAATATGGAGGATTTACCCGCGCCATTGGGTCCAGAGATCAAATTCAGTCCGGGCTTGAGGGGTATCCTCGCATATTCATACGACATAAAATTCTCCAGTATGATCTCCTTCAGCCAGATCCTCCCGGACATTTCTATGAATCAAAATATAGAATAGCATAAATCAATTAAAATACGATTTAATGATGGCTGAGAATAGGAATAGAGATAAGATACTGGCGGTAGGATATTCGGTCAGGCATATCGTTTGCTCCGGTTCCCGTGCGGGCTACGAGATGTATGCCGCCGATGCGTTCGGTGATGTGGATACAAGGCGATGTGTTAAGCGCTACATATCTTTAGAACCACTCTCAAATCTCTCACACGAGATTGGCGCTATGGACGGCATTATCCTCGGCTCAGGCATGGAGAATGCCAACTTTTTATTCGAGAAACGCAACATGGCGAAGATATGGGGTAATCCCATTGATACGGTTAAGAGGGTATCGAATAAAGCCTGGCTGGCTACCCAGCTCGATGACTTAAACGTTCCTCATCCTCACACGTGCACTTGCATACGCGCCATTGAGGAGCTGAAAGAAGAAGTGAAACCAAAACTGCGATACCCGGTGGTGGTGAAGCCGATTTACGGCGGTGGCGGTACCAAGAACAAACTCTGCTGGAATGACAAGGAACTAACCCGATTTGCAAATCCTGATTTTATATGTCAGGAATATATCAGGGGCAGGCATGCCTCGGTCTCCACACTATCAACTGGGAAGGAGGTTGTATCCGTAGCAGTAAATGAGCAGTTAATCGGTCTGGACTCGCTACACGCACCTGGCTCATTCTCATATTGCGGTAACATCACCCCATTTCATCCTGTATCACGATTGGCAGAGCAGATGTGCGAGATTGCCGAGTTCCTGACGCTCAAATTCGGATTGAAAGGCTCCAACGGGTTCGATTTCGTCATCTCCGCTGATGACTCCCAGCCATTCCTGATAGAGGTTAATCCGCGCTTTCAGGGCAGTCTCGACACCGTAGAACTCTCTACCGGGCTGAATCTCGTTGATGGCGCCATAAAAGCGGTCAGAGAGGGCATACTACCAGAGCGAATCACCACGCACAGGTATGCAGTTAAGCTCATTCTTTATGCCGAACGTGATATGGTTGTAAAGAGAGACTTTGACGGCGGTATCAGTATCGGTGGTATCGCCGATATTCCCGCGAGAGGCACGGTTATCAGGTCAGGACAGCCAATAGCATCCTGTATAGGCGTCGGCGATAAGAGAGCGACAGCAATCAATGCTGCTATGGAGCACCTCGCACTACTTAAATCGGGCGTTAGTCCTTTGCCTTCTCAGAGGTGATTATGTGATTATTAAAAGAAATCCATATCTTCGAGTTTGTGCAGTGATTCCCTCTTCCCTACCACTACCACCGTATCACCTTCCAGAATCTCATCCTCCGGTCCTATATTGGATATCACCTTCTCACCCCTTATGATTGCGATTATTATCGCACCTATCTTCTTCTTTATCCCCAATTCCTTCACCTTCTTGTTCGCTATCTTCGCACCGGGCTCTACCTTTAGGGTCTCTAAGGATGTCTCCCCGGTCTTGGATGCGAATTCCAGGAAATCAACAACTGCGGGCTTTATCAGGCTCTTCGCCAATCTCCTGCCTCCTATCGCCTCCACTATCAACGCCTTCTTCACTCCTATGCTGTATAACCGCTTGGCAGCTTCCTCTGAACTCGCTCTCGTTACTATATCCAGCTCTTTGTTGATGCCCTTCGCTGTTATGCATAGCAACAGGTTACTGCAATCCGAAGGCAGTGTGGAGACCAGCCCGGAAGCGCGTTCCACACCCGCTTCTATCAGCACATCATCACGTGTCGCATCACCCTCCACCACCGGTA